>JGI20166J26741_11938917_pt1 | contig 19734 bp, 35 predicted proteins | sample TergutCu122P5_FD_26741 | JGI IMG/M metagenome (IMG submission 26741)
AAAGGTTTCGCCATTCTGATTAAAAGATGAAGATGTGCTAATTTGACCGCTAACATCATTTAGCCCTGTTACATCATGAAAATTTACATAATAGGGACTATAAACAGAAAATTCTATACTTTCATTATCAGAGTTGGTATATATAAGTCTTTCAAATTCCATTATCGGCCCCTAAATAGTCATTGCTAATTGTGTTAACTGACGTCTCGCTTCTGCCTGTTGCTCAGCATAGTTATATTGAGGAGTAGAAATATATTGATTTACTGTTACACCAGCAAGACTTGAATTATTTGAATTATTACTCAAATTTGAATCCAAATTACTATTAACATTCGTATTCAAATCCATATCAAAATCGGTAGGTAAAGAAGCTTGCATATCTTTAATTACTCTAGCCATATTTTGAGTAAATCCTTCGCCAACACCTAACGCAAGATTTTTACCTATTACATCACGAAAAAGTGTTGATGGTGATTTTATTCCAAAGAAATTTTTAATTTTATCTGTAATACCTTTTGCAAATTCTGTAATTTTATCAAATACCCATTTTGAAGCGTTAGAAATACCATTCCATATTCCATGAACTAAATCGCCACCCATTGTAAGCATTTTAGCTGGCAATCCTTTAATTGCATCCCAAATTTTATTAAAAATCCCTCCAGCTGCAGATGATACTTTTGAAAAGCCACCTCTTATACCATTGACAATCGCTGTTATTATTTGTGGTAATGCTTTTACTAACGCAACAATTATTTGTGGAATCGCTTTAACAAGTGCCATGAATAATTGAACAGAGCCTTTAATAAGCATAGGTAATCCTGTAATTAACCCATTTATAATTGCTGTTATTATTTTTGGCAACGCTTTAATTAAGGCATCAATTATTACAGGGATTGCTTTTACTAACGCCATAAACAATTGAATAGCTCCTTCAATTAACAAAGGAATGCTATTAATCAAAACATTTATAATAGTATCAATTATTTGTGGTAATGCAGCTATTAATTGTGGTAACGCTGCTATAAGGCCTTGTACTAATGCTAATACTATTTTTATTGCTACATCAATGAACGTTGGTAATTGTTGCAGCAAAGCATTCACAATATCTATTATTGCTTTCACAATAATTGGCATTAAAGTTGGAAGCATATTTGATAAAGCTTGTGCCAAGCTAGTAATAACATTCAATGCAGCTGTAATTAATTGTGGTATAGCTTGAACTATAGCTTGTGTTAAGCCAGGTAATGCTTTAATTAAAGCCTGTAATAACGCTTGCACTATTTGTGTTCCTTTATCTAATACTTTTGGAATAATATCTGTTATTGTTTTAACAATACCATCCATAGCAGACTTCATTTGATCTTCGGCGCCAGCTGTTCCTTGAATAAATCCTAAAAAAGCTTGCGTGCCTTCAGCAAAGGCAGGTAAAAGAGAAGCTCCTATTTGCATCTTAAAACCTTGCATTGAATCTTTTATCGTACCCATTGCTTTATTAAACTTGCCGGCAGAATCTATTTGCCCATCGCTCATTACCAATCCAAGCTCATGAGCTTTTTTCTTCAAATCATCAACATCTGCACCAGACTTATTTAACAATGGTCCTAATTCACTTGCACTCTTGCCAAAAATCTTCATAGCTGCTGCTGTTCTATCAGCACCTGCTGGCATTTCTTGTAATTTTGAAATAGTTAAATCAAATGCTTGCTCTGGAGTTTTTCCTTTCAACTCATCCATTGAAATTCCCAAAGCTTTGAAATTTCCTACAGCAGTTTTACTTCCATGCGATGCATCTGCAAAATTCTTCTGCAATTTATTCATAGGTGTCTGCAAAGCTTCAATACTGCTCCCGCTCTTTTTTAATACATAATCCCATTCTTGGTAGCCCTGTTTTGACATATTCAATTTTTGAGAATTAATATTTATCTCTTTGCCAATTTTAGCAGTGCTTTCAGCCATTTTGAACATGCCAACGCCAACAGCGACTGCTGCTGTTCCTATTGCAGCCATACCAGTAGCAAACCCTTTAGCTAATTTCCCAACAGTTTCACTAGCTTTAGATGTTTTCCCACTCAAATTTGTCATATTATCGGCATATTTAGAAGTAGTAGCACCGCCATTCTTCATAGCCTCTTCATTTTGCTTTATTTCATGCTCGAGTTTGTTAATCTCAGTAGAAGCATTGTTCGATGTTACTTTCCATTTGTTAATGTTTTTCTCATTATTGTCATATTCTTTGCCATTTTTGCTTAATTCTGTGCCTAATTCAGCAACTACTTTCTCTTGAGCTTTAATCTCAGCACTTGTAGCTGTTGTGCTGTTCTTCATTGCATCTAATTTTGCTTTTTCTTTGTCATGTTCGCCCTGTAATTGTTGATTTTTTGCACGATTCGCTTCTTGAGCTGTTGTTAATTCCTTAATAGCGTTCTGTGCTGTGGCATACATTTTCTTTTGTTCTTCTAGACTACTATCAAAAACTTTGTTCTTCGCTGTAAGAGCCTCTATTGACTTCTCATTACCTAAAAACTGTGAAGAAGTGTTTTTCATCTCGCTATTTAGAACTGTTAGTTGACTTTTTATTCCTGCTAACGCATTTTTATATTCGTTTTCGCCTTGAATGCCTATTTTTGTTCCAATAGCCACACTTCTCACCTCTTATCAAAAAAATAATTGAACTCAGAAAGTCCAATTATTACTAGGATTTTGTTTTTCTTCTAATTCTTTAAATTGTCTATTTGTTAGTCTGAAATCATAGTAAGTTTTATAGTGCTTATATAACTTCATAAACTTTTTTAATGTCATTCTGCCAACTTCTTTTTTTGAAAATCCTAAAAGAGAAGTACCAACAAACAAAAACCACGAGAAATCAATTTGCTTGCCTTCCTCGTGGTCTATTCGTTTTTTGAGTTATCATTAGTTTCGCTGCTCTCATCATCTAACATCTCATTTTGCATTGTTGCTAGAATTTTTTCAGCAGCATTACCAAGCCCCATTGCCGTAATTACACGCCCTACTTGTTTATCACTCAAAGGATTCATTTTTTCTTCAGCAGTTTCATTAAAAATATCTATGCCTTCATTAATCATTTCTTTAAATCCAGCCTTCAAATCTTTAATATTTATAGGCTCATTATCTTTAATTTCGATTTTTTCTGCCCATTTATCTACTGTTTCAACTTTATCTTGAATAGCTTCCTTAACATTCATATTAAAAGCAAGAGGGATTTTTTCGCCGCTAGGCATATCAATATAGCTTAATTTGTTTATCATATTATCACCTATGCAGCAGGATTAGCAGGAGTTCCAAATAAAGTTTCTTGATAAGCAATTGCATCTTCCAATTTATCAAAATCACGTATAACTTCATAATCACCATTTGTTTCTGGTATTACGTTGCCATTAAAAACATTATTTCCAAACTCAATGCTTTCTTCTTTAGTTTTTTCTTCTGGAATAGCTTCGGCAAATTTAACATTTTTTAAGAAAGACACTGTATAAAATTCACCATCATCTTTTGTTGTTTGTGAAATTATTCTTGAAATTCCTATATTCGGAGCTTGGTCATTAATATTTTTAATTAAAGTCTTTGTTTGGGGGTCTAATTTATGACCAGTAATCAAAGCATAAGATTCTCTTGGTGTATCTACTACCGTAATTTCAATAGTGCCACCTGTTACTGAATTTTTAACTATATATTTTGCATTATCAGCATATAATACATTTTCAGTATTTGGAACTTCCATTTTACCGCCTTTAGCAGCTCCTAAAGATATCTTTTCTCCATAAACACCCTCTGAAACTCTAACGCCGAAACAAATATTGCTTAATCCTGTATTAATCATTGTTTTCCTCCTGATTTTTTTCTTTTATAAAATAACTTGTTTTATAATACAACTTTGTGTCATCATCAATCATATCTAGGCCATCATGTATCCAAATAAAGCCATTGTTTTTCATTGTTTTTTTTACTTCTTCAAACATTCGAAGAAAAGATATCTTTGAATATACAGTTACCATTATTTCTGACTCTGCAAACCATAACTCATTTTCAGCATAAAAGCTTGGCTCTGTTGTATTTGTTTGCCAAATAATATAATCCTCTTCGTTGCCTCGATAATCTAAAAAGGCAGATGGTATCGTTTTACCATCAACCTTAAAATCTTTAAAAATAGCTTTTAATAGTTTATACATAATCAATTCCCTATTGCTGATTTTAGTTTGCCTTCTAATTCATCTTCATAAACTTGTTTCATTGCTGATTCAATTTCACTCTGATTAAAGCTTTTTTTAACAAAAGGCATCTTTTTTTCACCTCTAACAGTTCCTCTATCACGAGCATAAGCTATCAAAGGAATAGGGCGATTATTTTCATTATAGCCCGTAAATATAAGCTTGATGTTTCTACTACCCGCTCTTGTCATGTAAGTTCTTGTAATTGAAAGACCTCTTAAAACCCTTGTTGGATTCTCAAACTTTCCTTGAATATTTGCGGATATATTTTTCTTTACTTTTGATGCTGCGTTAGTTAACATTTTGTCAGTAGCCTTCTCAACATTAACGCCAATACCATCAAGACCTTTTAACATATCATCTATTCCAGCGACATTAAATTCAGCCATTACATAACAACCTTTTTAGCTTGAATTTCTAACTCAACATTTTCTTCATTGACATTGTTTATATATTCAATTGTATATTTTTGGCCTTTATATTTAATAGTCATATCTCTAGTTATTTCTTTTGCTGGAAAACGAATAGTAAAGTTAGTAAAAGCCTTTTCAAAATTGCTGTTATTGGTAATTAAAGTATATCCACTAGTGGTTTTTACGCTTGCATAAGCTTCTAAAAATAGTGTTGGTTCAGATGATTGAAAACCTGCTTCATCTGCCGTGTTTTCAGTAGAATAAATCTCAATTCTTTTATTATATTTGCCCGCATTTATCATAATAAATTTATCCTATACATTTCTAAAATATTTTCAATAACTTTATTAGCTGATGTACTTCCACCGCTTCCAGAAATATAAAGTGCTCTATTATCATATAAGTCTTGAACAATAACAAAGACAACAGCGACAAAAGCAGGATATTGGTCTAAATCTTGCTGATTAGTATAACTTTTAATATATTCTTGAGATACATTCAAAAAAGTTCGAAGTTGCATAAGGTCATCTTCTGTCGGCTCTGAAATACGCAAATAATTTGCAAGTATTATCTCATCTATTTCGCTGACTTTACTTATTTTTGATACTTCGTTTGTTTCCTCTGCCATTATCATCACCATTTTCTGGTTCATTTTCATTTTTAGGCACTGGAGAACCAGGAGAAGGTATTGCCTTCTCCTCTATATATCCAGCTTTTAATAAATCTTTAATAACTTTTTCATCTTTTATCTCTACTTCGTTACCCGCAATAGCACTAACTATACCTGAAAAAGATTTTTTAGCTATATAAATCATAACTATGCACCCATTTCAAGAGCTGCAAGAGCTTGAGCATCTTCAACTTTTGCATCAAAATCAATCCAACCTACAACACCAGTAGCGTGTTGTGTTGCAAATAACTCATTTAATACTTGAATTTCCATGTTATTTGTGAATTTAGATGCTAATCCCTGCATATTTCCATAATAAACAACTTTTTTACCAGCTTCTATTTCTGGCATATTGTCAGATACATATACATCTTTGCCCAATAATTTATAGCCAAATTCAGATGTTAGATCTTGGTTTAATATGTAATGTCCATCAACAGTATATTTCAATAAACGAATTGCTGTTAATGTTTTAGAACTCATTATCCATATAGCTTTGCTTTGAAATGCTTGCTTAACACTATCTTGAGTTCTTATTAAATCATCAGCAACTAGAGCCGTTGCAGAATCTGATGTTACTACTTGTGTTATGCCTTTTGCTAAACCTTCAATTTTACCATCTGTTCCGATTAGCAATTCATGTTCAATAAATCGTGCAATTGCTTCTGCCATTTTTCTTACTACAAAACTTACAATATCGAATTTGCTATTATTTATAAGTTTTCTTGAAATTTTTGTTAACGCCCCTGCTAGAAATCCTTCAAGTTCAATTGAAGTAAAGTTCCCACTAGTACTTATCAATTCATTAAACTCATCCTTATAAGCCATTTGAATATTATTGGCATCATCTTTACCATAACATGGGATTTCTAATTTCCCTGGCACATTATATTGTGTTGACTTTTCAAGAATAGGTGAAATGTCATAAACTTTTTCTATAATTTTATCAGCAATTGTAGTTGGTATAACCGCACCATTTTCGCTAGCACTAAGATTACCATCTTCAGCATTTTTTATTGCACGGATATAGTTTTCAAATTGCTTGCGCTCTTTTGCAACTATTTCTTTTTTAGCCTCATCTTTAGCAGTATTGCTAGTAGTATCAGGATTGCTTTCTGGAGCATCTGGTTCAACTGCTTCTTCAGATGTTTTTAACTTTTCAATAGTATCGTTTGCTCCTTCAATAAGAGCTTGAAGCTCATCAACAATTTTTGTCTCATCATCTGTCAAATTCTTTACTTCTCTTTTTTCTACATCTTCCCAAATTGCTTTTAACTTCACTTGGTTTTCTGCCTTTTGCTCTTGCACCGCTTTGATTGTTAACATTTTCTTTCTCCTTTATTTTTAATATTTAAAAAACAGCTTACGCTGTTTCAAAAGTTTACTGGGTTAATAAATTTTCTACTTTCTCTTTATAAGCTCGATATTTTTCCTGCTGCTCATCTTTTATTTTGATTTTATTAATTATAACTTGAGCCACAGCTCTTTCAGTTTTTGTAATTTCATTTCTTGTAAACATAGTACCTTTATTTTGAACAGTTTCATCATCTAAAACTTTATCGGCAAAACCTAAACTCAATGCTTTATAAGCAGATATCCAAGTTTCATCATCCATCATCTCAGATAAAAGATTTCTTGAAAGTCCCGTTTTAGTAACATAAATATTCATTATACTTTCTTTGATTTCTTCCAAAGCATTTTTAGCTTTTTCCATTTCACTTGAATCGCCCCACGCCATTGTTGCAGGATTATGTATCATTACACATCCGCCTTGACTTATAACAACTTCATCACCAGCACACATTATAAGACTTGCTGCACTTGCTGCTAAACTGTCAATAAATACAGATACTTTACCATCATGAGCTTTTAATGCATTATAAATTTCTACAGCTGCAAAAACATCGCCACCGCAGGAATTTATATTGACTTTAATATCTCCTTTACATTGTGCTAACTCATCTTTGAAAACTTTAGGGGTCACTTCATCGCCCCACCAACTTTCTGCCGCAATAACTCCATTTATTTCTAAAGTATTATCTTTAATATTCCAAAATCTATTCATCAGTTGTTTCTCCTCCTTCGAGATTTTCATCTGGTTGTGGTATTGTAAGAGTTTGACCTGTATTAGGTACATAATATTTTTTAGTTACTGGGTCATATAAAACATTAGCTAAACTAAATGATACAACATCAAGTCCATCAAGTGGATTTAGATCTTCCATATATCTAATTTCATTGCCGGTTATCCAGCCAGATTGCTTTGCTATCTGATATGCTTCATATCTCTCTTTAATAGAGCCTTTCATTATTTCTTTGGTATCAAAAGCAAAATAATATTCTTTCTTTTCGTTTTCTAATAATAGGCTTTTATTTAAAGCTGTTTCAAATGCCTTAATAATTGGCATTACCGCTTCTTTAATTGTTTTATTATAATCATCTGAAATATGGAAAATATTATTTATTTCTTGATTTAATGTTTGTTTACGCTCATTAAATTGTAGTTCTTCTGATGAATTACTTGCATCTTGAAAACTTAATCCATTGCCCAATACCATTGTGTTCTCATTGGGATTATTATATAATTCATTCCACTTTACTCTTAATTTTTCCATTGCTTCATCAGACAAGTTGTTTTTTGCTTGTAAGAAACCTTTTTTAGCTCCACCTTTTTTGACTAGTCTTAATTCGAATAGCAGATTAGTATAAGCTGTTTCAAGTGCTTTCTGAATTTCAGTAATTAGACTTTTACCTTTTATTCCATCTTTTGTTTGACGTAAAATACTTAAAAATTGATATAATTCATAGTTTTTACCATAAACTGAATATAAACCCTTTTTGAATATAGGATCGTTATTACTAGATGTAGATATTTGACTAGCATCAGTATAATTCAGGCTTATTATTTGATTATATTGTTTATTTATGTATGCGAATCCGCCTTTATCAAGCAAATAGTCTTGAACTAATGCCTTTTTTAATTGAAATGAATCTAGAGTATCGCCAGTTTCATCATTTAGTAAAAAAACTCTAGCATCATCATTTATTTTATTGATTTTGCTTGTCTCGTTTTCTATAGTTTCTCTATATAGATAAATAGGCAACATTGCAATTATATTTGATATTTTGTCAACAGCACTTGAAATAGCAGGAATAGACAAAGCTTTATCTTTTGTTATGTTTTCCCCTCTGATTAATGCTTCTAAAAGCGGGTCGTCTATAATAGTTTTTGATTCTGTATCACTTTTGCTTATAATATTCTTAAATTTATCCCAAAGACTCATTATACACCTGCCCTATCCCATTATAAATGAACTACTATCGCTTAAAAAACAATCTTGCTGTAGCAAAAAAACGCTATTTATAAGTGCAACTACCATATCTACCTTGCCATTGGACTTCTTTTTGTTTATGTATCTATTCAAATTGGTATCAAAAGCGCATCTTGAATTTTCAAAGTTTATTTCTAAAAGCTTATTTTTCTCATATTCAAACTCGCAATTGACTATTTTTTCATATAAAAGCTTGGTTGGCGGGTGAAGAGTATCACTATGCTGTCTAATTTGAACAGTATTATAAACACTATCCCACTTTTGCGCGGATGATAAAGCATTATATCTATCATAGCCAATTGACATTATGTTAAATTTGTATTTTTCTTCAAGCTTGAAAACAAAATCTTCTATAACTTTATAATCAACTGTTTTATCACCACAAGCAATACACTTTTTAGTATTTATAAACTCATAATAATTTAATTTTTCATAAATGTTTTTCTCTTCGATGCGCCCTTCTGGTATAAAAGCGAAAGCTTCACATAATATCTTCTCATCTTCTTCGGAAGTTATAACAACAGAGCAGTTATCATTAGTCATAGATAAATCAACGCCTATATATACGTTTCTATCTGCCCAATCAATATTAGCAACTCTGCATTTTTGTACTTCAGCAATATCAATAAAACTTTCTGTTCCAGCACCTTGATAAATAATATTGCAGTGCTTTGTTAAAAAATTTTCTCTCAAACTTTCACGATTTATAGCATTCTGTCTTTTGCTTAACAAGTCTTTGAAAACACTTTCATTCTCAATAGCTAGTGGATTTGGTTGTGATATTATATCATCATCAAAAACCCAGTCTTTCGTCTCATTTGGTTCATATAACAAAGCAAAAACTGTTTCCTCTTCTATAATACCATCAAGTATCTTTTTAGCATTATCAACTTCATCTTCAAAAGGATTATTTATGCTTGGATATTTTGTTGATATTATAAACCCTAACTTATTGACTGTCATAAGTTGTCCGCTTCGCATAGCTTCTATTGCATAAGGCGAAGGTAATGCACCAACTTCATCAGCAATAAAAACAGACGGCTCTTTGCCGTCCATTCTAGATGTTGAATAATTAAGTGGTGTATATTTCGTTTGTTTTTGTATGTGTGTGATGCTATCTCGTAGAATCTTAAACTCATCTTCAAATAATTTTATATTTGCTCTAATTAAAGGTTCAATCGCTTCTTTGATTTCTTTTGCTAAACTTCCATCTGGTGCTACACTAAAAAATCTTGAAAATTTAGGCTCTAAATAGAATAATAATAAAACTAGCAAACCAACAATAAATGTTTTACCATTTTTCCGGCAAATTTCTAATAGAGCTGTTTCATATCGGCGCTTCTTTGGATTATCTCTATAAACTGTGCATAATACAGCAACTATAAGCAACCATTGATAACCAGATAAAGTATTATATATCTTGTCTCCAGCCTTAATACCTTTTGCCATAACTAGAAGCTTACATATCTTATCTATTTTTTCAATACGCTTAAGATTCAATATATATTTCTCATCTTCGCCATTAGCTATTTTGATAAAAGCTTGACATTGTTTCTTTACATAAATAGGAGATTTGATTTTTTTCTTATCTCCAAAACTTTTCTTTAACTTTTCCTCAACAACTAATTTTGCATATTTATAACTAGGATGAGTTTTTATCATTCATCATCATCGCCTAATATATCAGCTAATCCCTTTTTTTCTTTTGGTGTTAATGAAATTGAAATCTTTGCTCTTGCCTGCGGTGATAAGCAAAGCTCATTACAATACTTGACAAACTGTTTAAAGTATTGCTCTTGCACATATCTAATATCTTTCAAAGCACCTATTTCTTCAAGTGGAACTTCATTTATCTTTTTTGAAACTTGTTCAAGCTTTTCAATAACTATGCTTGTTTGGTTCAAAACAAAATTATCTAAATTCCCTAAAATATCTTGTCCTTCAAGCTCATCAACAATAAACCAAAATATTTCTTTTTGTCTATCATTCAAATATGATTCAGGTTTTATTTTATCTTTGCTTCCTTTGAGGTCTGTTTCAATTTTACTTCTTGACTCTTTTATACCATTTTTTAGAGCACCAGACTTGACTTTTATATTTTTTGCTGGTCTTGACATTGCTACTCCTAAATATTATTTTGAAAACTTTTTATTTTCGAACGGGGCAAGTAGGTCTAAATATTTTTTCAAAATTTTTTATTTTTTTAGCAGGGGGGAATTGGAAACTAAATCTTTTAATTCCTCTATATTTATCGCCCCATTATCTGCCATTTCATGATGGAATCTACATAACGTGATTAAGTTAGTATCATCTAGTCTCTTGTCATAGTCAACAGACAACGGAACAATGTGATGCACCTCTAGACTCTTATGGTTGAACTCATACTCTGTTCCATATTTCTTTGTCAAACATACTTGACAAAGAAACTTATCTCTTGCTCTAATCTCTTTTGACTTAGCCGTCCATTGTGATGTGCTTCTAAATAAACTGTTATCAGTCGTCTTTTTATATCGTTTAGAATGGCAAATCTTATTAAAGTCATGGACTATGCCACAAATACTACAAGTCTTTAACATAGTAAAGTCCTAATAAATAAAAAAGAGCAACCCCTGTTGCTCAATCTTTCATGGTAACATTATAGCACAATGTATATAGCAATTCAAGGAAATATACGGAAACGTTTTCACACTTTGCGAATTGCTTGATTATAGAAATCTCCTATACGTCTTTCACTATAATGCATTTGCTCTGCAGTCTTCTTTCTATTATAACCTTTAATAAACATATTATATAATGTTTGCTTCTCATTATAATCATCTAACTTATTAATCATAATCATAGCGTTCTTTTGTATTGCTATGTATTCTATAATCTTATTATCCCGCTCTTTTTGTAAATCCACAAGCTTGCAAATTATATTAGCATTACCATCTGGTTGATCTATACTCGTCTGAACTTTTACTTTTGTTAAATCCGTTATCTTTGGTGATATAGTAAATAGATATAGTTTATTTATCTGCTCACCTAAAAATAATATCTCATTTTCAAGCTTAATTACTTGTGATAAAGAATTTATTTTATCTTGAAGTTCATCCATGATTTACTCCTTATTAAGATTATCAAATTTATCTTTATTTTTCCAATAGGTTCTTGCAAAATCAATAATTGCTAAAAATGTAATTGAAATCATAAATTGAGCTCCACTACATTTAACCCATCCACAAGCATTTAGTATTATCAGAATTGCTGTGTACATACTAATCCTCCTTTATCTCGATAAGTGGACATCTATAATCTTTTGCATGTTTTACCCATGTTGCTGTTTTTAATATTTTACCTAATCGATAAAACGGATAACTACAATTGACCATTTTATATCTTTCACAGTCAGCACAAACTTTAGGCATTACTTTCATTCCTGTTTTAGAAACAATCATTTTATTAAATGCTGGTATTTTACCAATATGTAATAAATTTTTAACAATTGACTCTTCAAATACATCAGATGGCCTTTTACCAAATAACTTATCCCTATGCTTATACATTAAACAACCAAAAAGCAATCCAAAATATAAACCTATAAAAAAACAAAATACAAAACTCATTTTATTTTACCTGGAATATCTGGCCCAGTAATTGTTTCTTTTACTTTAATGTCTTTCGAACCTTTGAAATCTTCCCTACTGTGGATTCTTTTCCCTAGAGTAATTCTTGTATAATCAAACCAATTACCATCAAGTGCAGCGCCTTCTTTTGTCAATTTAATAGGCTTAAGTAATAACTGGTCGCAACCGAATAAGTATCTAGTGTATCCTGTAATTTCTCCTGTAAATCCTGTTACTTTGTCTGTTCCCATAACTCCTAATGCTTCTTCATAATTCATAATTTATTTCTCCTTTTTATTTATAAAAGCTTTTATTTTATTTTTACAGTTCCGACATAAAACTTGTTCTTTTCTAAAAGCAGGATAAAGATTTTCTCTTATTTGGCTTCCCATTGTTTCACAAGTTACTCTTCCATCTCTTGTTGGATCAACATCATGTGCTGATATATAAGTCTTATAATATGTAGTCTCTATTGTTGTTCCGCACCTGTCGCAATAATATTTTTTCATTTAATCCTCCCGCTATTATGTAAGAGCTCTTTCATCAACCTATTAGTATATTTTTTTCTAATTCTTAACTTCTTGCTATGTAATGCTATGTGTTTTTGATGTGGTGTAAGAGGATTTGTTGCTAAATAACTTTTGATAAAGTTATTCATAGAATCTGAAAGCATTTTTAGTGCTGGCCTCAATAGAGTAATAACATTTTTTGCAATATTTTTTAATGATTCATCTGTTGTACTGAATTTTTGATTTATGTATTCTTGCTGAACATTATTTGTCATTTAACAACTCCTTTGTTACCGCAAAAGCGGTATTGCCCCAACAGCTCTCGTCTTATATAGTGGCTCGGCTCACTTCCCATATAGTAAGGAAGCTTTACACTATTTTCTGTTTACAGTGGACTTACTGTAAACAAGGGCAATCATTCCCAATAAGAAATTATACTTGATATGTCTTTTAGCACATCTTCTGCATTTGCGTTTTTATAGCTAGTATCTTGCACGATATTTTTACCATATTTATAACCTGCAATATAATCCTTTACTTCCTCAATACAAGCTTTATCACATGTCATTTGCATTTAATTGCTCCTATCATTAAATCCATATCTCTAACTAATTTCATACAATTACCATGCGAAACATGATTTTTCCAAGAGCTATAAGATATATTAAAATCTGATTCACTTAATATTCCCGCTCTTACTAGCTTTGATAGTATAGGGATTAAAGCATTATCGCATAAACTGTGTTGCACTATCTTATCTTTGAATGAGCAAGCAAGTATTACTCTTTCTTTAGGATCGTAAACTTTGAATTCGTTATACTCTCCAACTTTGTAATTTCTACTTACTAATTCATTTTTAATGCGTATAAGTCCATCTAATGCAGAAACTTGAAACTTCATCTTACTATTACTCTTAATACCAGCAGAAGCTTTTCGATAGGCTTTATAAAGGTTCCCAAAATCTATTATCTTATCGAAGTAGCCCATAAATAAGAACTCCTTTGTATTTATCCATTGCGGAAAGGTTATTTGTTCTTTTGATGGGTGGGGCTCTAATTTCAGCGTTTAGCTTACTTTGTTTCACCTTTCACCAGAACGGGCGAACCCCGCCGTTGTTGTTGTAGTTGTAGTAGTTCATGTTACCATTAGACAACACACAGCGAACCTAATCACCTGCAACCAATAACCTGTTTTATCTATTGCTATCTTTACTTCTCCATGCTACAGTCATATATTTAACATCATTTATTTTCTTTTGCCAATGCTCCATAGTCTTTGTTCCTATAATTTTCAAATTCAATGACATTTCTATAGCTTTTGTTATGACTTCTAGTTTGGATTCCATATATATGCCTTTCTCAAGATACAAAGATATTAGATTTCAAGAAGAAAAACGGGCGAACCCCGCCGATGTAGAGGTAGTTGTCGTAGCACATGCAACCATTAGACAACACACAGCGAACCCATGACTCTCCATCTCCTGAAGGCGTGCTATCTGGTGTTACTAACCACCACCAATCATCTAAATTATCACCTAACGCTTTGCGATACTTGCGATAATCATCAATAGTTAGCAGGCTGACTTTAACTGTATCGATACCATAGTCATCTAGGCCATCTAATGAAAGTAAATCGACATTTTGATTACCAACATTTTCTATTCCAAAATCATTCTCAATTTTTTTAAGATAATCGCTATTCAAAAACTTTTTAACATTGCTTTTAGAAAAATTATTATTATCACCAAATACCATAGTTTCAACAATATCTTTGGCAATAACCGCTGTATTGCCATTTTCCAACTGCTCAAGAACTATGTATTCACTCCCGCTCTTTTCAAATACTTCTCCCGGCATTAAATCTGCAAGAGACCTTTCATCAGCAGAGTTAATAATAATATTTACCTCTTTTTTCCCCTCTGTTACCTCAACCTTTACATTTTTAACATTATTAGTTACATTTACTTTCACTTTTTTTCTCCTTTCTTTTTTACCGCGTTATAGTGGTAGCGGAAGTGGGAATTGCATCCACACCCTTCTGGTTATGAGCCAGACGAACTACTTTTGTTCTATTCCGCATTAGGTATTGCCCTGTGCGTGTCAACACTTATTCATATAACTTGACGAGTTATACTATTTGCTCTGAATTGAGCCTCATATACTTTGTGCGCGCTCTCAATACGTCTGCAAGGGCAATATTTATTCATAAATAATTTTTGCTAAATATCTTTCTAAAATCTTCTTTAGTCTTGCGATTCACATATTGAAAAGACTGCTGCGCTATTCTTTTAAGCCATAAATCAAGATGTCTATTATTATGCACGCCTTTTGTTCCTCGATGGCATTCATTACATAATGGAACTGTTAAACCATATTTAGTGCTATTATTTCTGTTAGCACCACCAAAGATGTGATGTTTCTCAATAGCTCTTTTCCCACAGATAAAGCAATCAGTGTCGTTAGTTATAATGCTATGCATTTTTTATGGCGACTTTCAAGGCTTCCAAACATTTATCGCAAATACTAACTTCTACTCTTCCATTTTTTATAAAATGTTTATTCCTTGTATCAGAAATAAATTTAGAACAGAAACGGCAAGATTGAAATTGACTACAACTTTTATGTATTTCCATATGTTTCTCCTATACTGCCTTTCGCAGTTCATCTAAATATCCTCTTAAAAAGGTTTCACTATTGTTATCTACTAGCTCATTTATCCAATCTGGTACAGTAGGATTAAAATCGCTCGGCTTATAATTTGGGAATACTTCGCTTATAGTTTTGAGTCTGTACTTCTCGCTTAATGTTTTGTTATAGCACTTGCCATTTTCACATTCACATGCTATTGTAAACTCATAAAACAGCCTTTTTGCCTTTATTATTCTTTCAAGTGATTCATCGTGCTGTCGATAGGTAATTGTGTTTTTCATATTCCCTTTTTCACGGAAGTATCTAACCCAACCCCTGCCGTTACAGCACTCACATTTCTCCCGCTCTTCTGCATCTTCGTATTTTGCGTTAAATTCTTTTATGATTTTATCAAGAACATCATTTTTCCATTCGTGTAATAATGATAAAGGCGGTAAAAACTTTGATTTAGTATCGCACGCCATTATAAACGCTGTAATTCGCTTGCTGTCAGTTGGATATTGCTTGATTATATCTGCAAAGAAATCCTCATAAACCTGTTTTTGTTTAGGGCTTACATTAGCTCTATCGTGTCTAGCTAAAAGCGTATCAACTACATCATTCACATTTTTGTAATTAGCCAAATTCCATCGCTCCCCTTTCACTTACATATTCGCATTCCTCATAATCATCTTCCCAACCCATAGCGTTTAACCATGTGGCGGGATATGGTATATACTGCCCCTGTTGTTTCTGCCAGTCATCGCTTTGTTTAGCGACCTCTACGGCTTGCATTATTACTCCAACAAGTTCATTATCTGGTTTTATTTTGTTCCATGCTTTTAATGCTTGTCCCATTCCACGCTTCTTTGGATAAGCATTCCAGAATTTATTAAAATCTTCTTTTTTGTTTTCGCTCTTCGCTTGCGAATGAGCAAGAGTATTACTCTTTTTTATATTAGTATTATTTATATTACTATATAGGACATCAGTGTCCGTATGAGTTTGGACATCAGTGTCCGTATCGGCGGACATATTTGTCCGGTTGAATGTCCGTATGTCGCTTATAAAAATTTTTCTTTTGTTGCCATTCCTATCAATGTAAATATAGCCATATTCAGAAAGCTTTTTGAGCGTTCGTCTTACTTGCCTATCGCTCATTCTAATTTTATTTGCTAGGAACTCATCAGTAGCATAGCAATAACCACTTTTACGGCTTAAAGAAACTATATCACCATAAATAATAATATCAGTAAAATTAAGGCGTTCATCATCACGCAATATGGTTGGTATAACTATGTAATAACTTTCTTCCATGACTATGCTCCTGTATTTTGCTGTGTTTTTGATATTTTCTTGAGTCTTTTAATTCTGTCTTGTTTGGTAAGATGCCAGCCCTTGCAATAAGGGCATTTGTAAACCTCTAGGAACTTTTTTGATATAGAGGTAAAATGGAATGCTGCTCTTAAAGCACAATAATAATTATTATGTCTTATCTTTCCTGTTTTCTCGCATATCATGAATGCGCCTCTTTTCATATGTGCATATCATTTAGGTGATAATACCTTCCATTTCGTTATAATATAAATCAGTTAGAAAATTAGCGTTACAGTCTAAATGCCATAAATGAGGATAACCGCTTTCTTTATCTAATCCCAACGGATTTTCTAAAAAGGCAATGAAATGTCTATACATGGCCTTAATATATCGTTCCCGCTCTACCTCACGCCAGTTTTCTGATGATCCGTATTTCTCAATACCATAAGCCCTAATCTGTTCAATAGCTTTTATCATTTTAGTCGAAACAGTTGTATAATCTGGCTTGCCTTTATCTGCTTTACCTTCCTGTTTATTTAATGGAATTTCAAAAATTTGTTTACTATTTTGAATAGGTATTACTCGGCCTATAACTAAATCATCTGGCTCTTTTACTATTTGTTCTTTTGACTCTAGCATACTAACTCCTTTGACTAAAACAAAACATCTTATCAAACTCGCATTTTCGTATAAAGCTTTTTAAGTATTTTATCTGTTTCAATATTGACATCGCTCTGCTACGTTCTTGTTTACTGTATAATTTAACCTGTTCTATGTCTTTCTTTGTGGCAATATAGTAACCAGCGCCGTCTTGATTGTTTATTATAGGCGTTGTTTTGCGCGCAAATTCAATAGCCTTTCGCACTTCCCTATCAGTCAATCCAGTCCGCATCATTAAATTTTGTTTATGCACAGCATTTTCTTTACCATAACCTATAAATTCAACTATGTTTATCATTTTGCAGGCTCCTTATATAAAGACCTTTCTTCATAAGTGCTGACATCTATATCAAGGCGTTCTGCTTCCGCTCGCAAGCTATCTATAATTCTTTTAATTTGTGATGTGTTATATGTAGAAGTGCCATAATAAACATTAACCACAAACTCATCTTCATAAGTATCAGTAATTGTTGTAAACCAACCTATTCCATGAGTATGCCAACCATAATCAAAATCATTGTAAGCTTCTTTTTTTATAGATATCGTGCTAAATACTCCATAATCTTTTATGTGAGTGCGGTATATAGTTTCTATATCTGTGCCAATTTTTTCACTTATTTTGCTTATAATCTCCCACATATAAGCATTTTGACTATTAGTCTTTTTGTTTTTTATGTTATAAGGGCATTGCTTGCAGATTGACTTATTCATTTTTCAATCCTTTTGGATATTCTTGTATGAAATTATCTCCTGCCAAATATCTCAAACTTTCTTTCATAAAAACTGGTATTCCACCATAAAAGTTGTTAATTATAATACTATCTAGCCACGATTCATCTGGAATTATTTTTTGTTTTCTTTTGCCAGTTTCTGCACCTACTATTATCCAATCAGCAGGGCAATGAGTTGATATTGTAAACTTCATATATTCCTGAATAGGCTCTATTGATATAAACATATTTTTGATACTACATTCGTCTGCGTGATGGAAATGCAAAAGGTCGCTTTCTTTGGTAGCTGTATATCCATACCAATGTTTGCTAGGCAATAGACCTTTTTTCTCTAACGCAATAACTCTCTTGAAATTTTTAGTTAAAAATATGTAATTATGCTGGGGAACTTTTTCACAAGCTGAGAATACTCTTGTTATCCATAATTCTGGAACCCAATCTCCAAACAAGTCTGCCATAGAGCATACAAAAATGTTTTTCTTTTTCTTCCACTTTTGAGGTTCATCTAGTCTATATAAGTGAAAGGTCGGATAAAATTCAATAGGGTATGGGTCAATCTTGCCTTCGTCATTTCTAAAAGGCTTATCTAGGACTATTTTTTCTTCTCCAAATCTGCAAGCACCAAATAATCCAATCAATCCATATTTTTTTATAGCACTACCACCAAATCTTCTGGCCATCTTCCTTGCATAACAGTATTCACATCTATTATTACACCCTGTTACTGGATTCCAAGTTGCATCACACCAGTCTATTTTTGTTTTGCTTCCCATTATTTAGACAACTCTATTTCAAACTCTTCATCATTCATTTCAAGACTTCTTATAATAAATTCCCTGTCAAAATGATTAGAGGTTTTTATCCCATAAACATTTTTGTTATACCATTTGCGATACTTCACATTAGTGCCATATAAGAACCAGTCAAGAAAGTAATAAATCACGGCTATTGCTATTATGTATAAAGCAATTATTCCTAAAGTTGCTACAAAGTCTAATATGATTTTCATTTGATTATCCTCCTATGCATATTTATAACTGTTTCTATGTACTACTTCTCGAAATTTTAGATATTGTGGTATATCAACATACCATCTGCCAAATTGCTTATAAGCAGGAAAATTATCAAGATGTAGATATTTGTTATACAGTGTCTGCAGTGGGATTCCATAAGCCTTTGAAAAATCATCTAACGACAATTGTTTAGCTTCCATAATCGGATCCTTTTAATTAACTTAGACATAGCACGGGGACTACATTCGGCGAAATCCCCATACTATGTCTAAATCAATTAAAAACGCCGAATGAAATTTGACATTTACATTCGACTTATGGTATAATATGAAATTACAAAGATATGTGTACCGAATGTATATGTGTTTTTGTTAGTTTTAACTGCTATCCGCCAAGATAATGTCAGTTAAAACGATTCTAACCTTATGAGGAGTATTTTTTATATTCCTCTCTGGTTGCATATATAAAAACGCAATTAGTGGAATCGCACTCCCCCAACTGCGTTTGTAATATATATCTAATTTAATAATCTATGTTAGTCATACCATTGCTTCCTAAGGCAATAAATGGTGATGACTTTTTGTTATGAATACATTATATAAGAAATTCTTAAATTTGTCAAGTCTTTTTT
>JGI20166J26741_11940028_pt1 | contig 19727 bp, 15 predicted proteins | sample TergutCu122P5_FD_26741 | JGI IMG/M metagenome (IMG submission 26741)
AGGCCAAGGGTGGTGGGCTCGCGGCCGATGGAGATGTTGTCGAGGACGGTCATGTGCGGGAAGAGCGACAGTTCCTGTGTCACCATGGAGATGCCGGCCCGCCGGGCGTCCGCCGGACCGTAGCTCGACTGCGCGACCCCGCCCACCAGGATCTGGCCGGCGTCCGGGCGATACGTGCCGGCCAGCACCTTCAGGAGGGTGGACTTGCCGGCGCCGTTCTCGCCGACCAGACCGATGACGGTGGCCTTCGGAATCGCGAAGTCGACCTCGCGCAGCGCATGGACGCCGCCGAAGCTCTTCGAGATGCCCCGGAGCTCGACGATCAGGTCGGGCTCCGGGGCAACGTCAACGCCAGCCTGCATTATCAGGCGGCGTAGTTCTTCGCCAGGAAGTCATCCGGCAGCATGGTGGGCAACCACAGGTTGTCATTCAGGTTCGGCTTGACGCTCTGGTCCAGGTTGTCCTGCGTGATGGTCGGGATGTCCAGCATGACGCTGTTGCCGGGATCGGTGCCGCCGAGAGCCTTGATGGCGGTGTCGATCGCGTTGACGACGAGCTGCGGCGGCGAGGCGAACGCCCACGAGGTGAAGTTCGGATCGGCCGCGTGCTCCTTCTGCCAGGCCTTCAGGAAGCCGTTGCTGGCCTCGCCCGGGATCGGCAGAACCTTCATGCCAAGCTGATGCATGGCCGCGATGGCGCCCAGCGAGGCGTCGCCGCCCTGCGAGTAGATGGCCTTGACGTTCGGGTTGGCCGTCAGCAGGGTCGTGGCCAGCGTCTGCGCGGTGGCCTTGTCCCACTTGGTGTCGCCGCGGGCGACGATCTTGATGCCGGCCGCCTGCAGAGCCGCGTCGGCGCCGGCCTGGCGCTGGTCGCTCGTCGGGTTGCCGGTGATGCCGTCGAGGCTGATGATCTCATCGCCCGACTTCAGCATGCCGGCCAGCCACTCGCCGCCGAGCTTGCCGATTTCCTTCTGGTCCTCGCCCAGGTGGATGGCGTACGGGCTGGTCGTGTTGTTGTCGAAGTCGACGACCTGGATGCCGGCCTTGGCGGCCTGCTCGATGACAGGGTTCAGCGCGCTGGCGTCGTTGGCGTCGATGATCAGGATGTCGACGCCCTGGCTGATGAAGCCGCTGATCTGGCTGATCTGCGTGCCCGTGTCATGGTTGGCGTCGGCCGCCGGCAGGCAGGTGATCTTGTCCTTGTAGGTGTTCTGGCAGGCGTTGTTGAACTCCTGCGTCACCTGAGTGCGCCACGTGTTGTCGGTGAACGAGTCCGACAGGGCCACCTTGTAGCCACCGCTCGGCTGCGCCTTGGGCGGAGCCATCCAGGTGGACCCCGACGGTGCGCTTGAGCTCGTCGTGGCGGTGGTGCTTGTGCTGGTCGCAGACGTCGAGGTTGTTGTCGACGTGGACGTGGCACTGTTGCTGCCGGCTGTTGTGCAGCCGGCCATGGCGAAGGCTGCCGCGAGCGCGACAGCGGACGCGAGAATACTCCGATTACTCTTCATGATCTGCGAACAGACCTCTCTTTCTGGTTCACTCGTCACGACCGGTTGGTCATGACCACTTGCGCGACCGGGGTCACTTCGACACCGGGACGCGAGCAAGAACATCGGCGGCGACGGGGGTCTCCGCCATTCCCTTGACACCGGCGTCGATCAGGAAGACGCGGCCGGCCAGCGGCTCGTCGTCGGCCGGTCCCCTGGCCGACGTCACGATCAGCGTCGACAGATCCGGACCGCCGAACATCGCGCTGGTCATGCGCTGCACGGGGAAGCGCAGGTCGCGCAGCACGCGCCCGTCCGGCGCGTAGCGGACGACGCGGGAACCGCCCCATTTGGCGCCCCAGACGCAGCCCTCGGCGTCCACCGTCAACCCGTCCGGCACGTACTCGCCCCGGGGATCGGACGCGAACACGCGCGGGCTGGACAGTTCGCCGGTACCGGCGTCGAAATCGAAGGCCCTGATCTGCCAGGTCTTCGAATCCGTGTAATACATGACCTTGTCGTCCGGGCTCCAGCCCAGCCCGTTCGACGTGATCACGTCATCGAAGATCACGTGGCAGCCGGACGCGTCCAGCCGGTAGAAGCGGCTCGTCGGGTCCGTCTCGGGATCGTGCATGGAACCGAACCACACGCGGCCGGCCCGGTCGGTCTTTCCGTCGTTGATGCGGCGATCGGTACGCTCGTCGACCTGGACGCCCGGCTCGACCGCTGCGGTCGCCGGATCGAGCCGCGCCAGGCCGTGGCGCAGCCCGACGACCAACTGGCCGGCCACATCGGGCACGACGAAGCCGACCTCGGACGGCGTCGCCCACTGCTCGACGTCGTGCGCGTCGAGATCGCTGCGGCGCACGCGGCGTCCGAGGATGTCGACCCAGTACAACCGCTGCTCGGCGGCGCTCCACCAGGGACCCTCGCCGAGACTGTCGCGGTCATCGTTGTCCAACAACTCGAACGAAGCATCCTCGACGACCGGCACGCCGCTCACCCCTAACTTCGCTGTTCCGAACAATGCGGGCCGCCGACACGCGTCATCGACGATTCGCCGCAGCCGTGATGGACGCTACTCGGGCGTTTTGAGGGTCGTCAAGTCGAAACCACCGACGTTGCCGAATTGAAACCATGCCGATCCCGGCGGCCTGGCGTTGTCACGATTTCACCAGGCTGGGGCGCGACCATTGTCGATACCGGACGAAACAGGGCGCCCGCGGCACGATCACTTACGCTCTTGGCGAACACGAGGGGGCCGCCGGCCCCGATTCACGCTGCAAACGCTGTCATTTCGGGCGAATCGGGACCTGCGGACGCCCTGCAACTGCCACTTGACAAGCAAACACGCCTAAGCTGCCAAGGGTAGTTGGCGGACCGGGCGGTCAGTACTAAGCTCGTGGGCAGTTTGGACCTTCGGCAGACAAAAGGGTTTGTCGGAGAATCACTTCACATCCAAGGAGTGTGCGCATGGACGCAGCACAACTGCGAGATCTTTCGGACCTCGCGACTCTTCGCCTACAGAACCGGATAGGAACAGACTCCTCTAGCAAGGGCGGTTGGTTGATGATCTCGACCATCCTCATCGAAGCTTGGGACCTGTACTCGATCTCGTTCATCCTGGTGCTACTCAAGCAAGAGTGGGCAACGGGCTACAAATCCGCCGACGGCGTCGCCTACAGCTTCCAGTGGTACAACTGGGGCCTGGTGACCGGCGCCATCCAGATCGGCGCAGTCATTGGCGCCATCGGCGGCGGCTACGTCGCCGACCAGATCGGGCGCAAGAAGATGTTCATCATCACGATGAGCCTCTTCATCGTCTTGGCGTTGTTGCAGGCCTTCACGCCGAGCAACGGCCATATCGGCATCTGGTACCTGATCATCGTCCGCTTCCTGCTGGGCATCCCGCTGGGTTCCGACATCTCGAATGGCTACGCCTACATCATGGAAACCATGAGCAAGGGCAAGCGCGAGATGATGGGCGTTCGCTGGCAGTTCATGTTCGCCGCGGGCGAGGTCATCTCGATCCTGGCCGTCATCCTGCTGCTGGCCAGCGGCATGCGCTACGACCTCCTGTGGCGCTTCGCTCTCGGCTTCGGCATGGTCCCGGCGATCATCGTGTTGCTGGCCCGGCTGAAGCTGCCGGAGACCCCGCTGTCGCTGGTGCAACGCGGCAAGTTCCACGCCGCCAAGGTCGCCTCGAAGGAACTGTTCGACGACTCGCTCGACATGCTGCCGGACGAGGACGTGCACATCCCGCGCGTCAAGACCGGCGACTTCATGCGCGTCATCTGGAGTGACAAGACCAAGCGCCGTACGTCGATCTTCGGTTGGATCTCCAATGCGGCCCAGGGCTTCGAGTTCTCGGCCTTCGGCCTGTACCTGCCGGTCATTTTCACGTCGGTTGGTCTGGCCAACGCTCACTGGGCAACGGACAAGGATCCGATCGGTGCGACGACGCAGGCCAACTGGATGATTCCCGGCCACTACATCGGCGTCATCCCGCTGAACTTCGTGCAGATCGGCATCTACTCAGTGGCGGCCATTTCCGGCTTCCTGGCGCCCTACGTCCTGCGCAAGATCGACCACCGCAACCTGTCACTGGCCGGCTTCGGCATGGCCCTCATCGGCTTGCTGACGATCGGTTTCACTTTCGTGACCGCTGGGTTCACCAAGCAAATGGCGGACGGCTCGATCTGCACCAATGCGACCCCTGGCTCCAAGTGCGCTACGGTCTTCACGAACCTACCTGGCCTGAAGGCTGATGGCACACCCAACACTGGCATCATGGCCACTGGGGCAGTTGCCATCATGATTCTCGGTGCGGTCATCCTGATGTGGGGCCACTACTGGGATGCCTCCAATGGCCAGACGCTGTGCTCGTTGGTCGCGCCGCCGCGCTTCAAGGCGACCGCCGGTGGCTTCGGCTACATGTTCGTGAAGATCGCCTCCGCCTTCGGCGCGCTGGTCTTCCCGCTCGTTGCCGGACTCAACAACCAGCACCTGATCGCTGCGACCTTCATTGTGACGATCGCTTCTGCGGTCGCCATCCTGGCGGCGCTGTTCATCCTGCCCAAGGGCATGTACGGCTACATCGAGGCGGAGACCGCCGAGATGCAGGCCAAGGCAGACTCCATGTAAGTGTGGGTTCGCCACGCAAGTGGCACTCATTCCTGGTTGGGGTGGCCGCTCGAAAGGGTGGCCACCCCAACTGACTCGGTAGACTTTCACAACACTTGTGCGGTCGGAGGATTCAATGACGCAGACCTGGACCGGACGGTCGCAGAACTGGCTCGTCCCGTTGGTCGTGGCCGCCGGCGTCCTGTCCATGGTGGTCACGCTGTGGGCGGGCTTCGTCTATCTGTCGGCGTCCAGCTTCAACGCCGGCCGGGCCTCGGTCGGGCTGGCCACCGCCCGCGCCATCGCCGTCGCGATCTGCCTGCTGTTCGCCTTCCTGCTGGTCCAGATCGTGCGGGCCAACGCGCCGAACACGCTGACCCTCGACGACGACCAGGTCACGGTGTCCCACGGCCCCCAGACGCACACCATGAAGCTCAAGGACATCGACGCCGTCCTGTACGTCAAGACGTCGGTGCAATCGGGTGCCGGCCTGTTCTTCTACCCGCGCGAGGAGTATCTGGCCGCCACGGGCAGCCGCGTCCAGTACGGCAAGGCGGACCCCGCGCTGACCGTGTCGCTGCAGCGCTTCACGGACGCCGACGAGCGCGCGGCGGTTCTGGCCGTCCGCGAGAAGATCAAGGCGGCCGGCGGGCGGTTCGGCACCAGCGTGGGCCAGGCCGAGCCGGACGACGACGACCGCAACGTCACTCGCACCCCGGCGGGACGGCTGCGCGTCGCCCGGCCGGTGATCCGTCGCGGCGATCAGTGACTCCGCGCCCAAACCGCTGGGGAGTCACGCCCATGGCCAAGCCCCTGTCGATGAACGAGGTGCGGGCGCGCCTGCAACTCTTCGTCCACGCCTGGAAGGACGAGCCGGGCGAGGAGAAGCAGCAGGACCAGGACTTCGTCCGCGACCTGCTGATGGCCTACGGCGTGACCGATCGCGGCGCCCGCCAGTGGCAGGAGCGCGCCACGCGGGTCTCCTCGGGCCGCCAGGGCTACATCGACGCGTTCATGCCGGGCAACGCGCTGATCGAGATCAAGAGCGCCGGGGAAGACCTCGACAAGGCCGAGCAGCAGGCCCGCGACTACTACGCCGGCCTGCCGGAAGACCGCCTGCCGCGCTACCTGGTCTGCTCCGACTTCAAGAACATCCGCCTCGTCGATCTGATGTTCACCGACCCGGCGCGCGAGCGCATCGAGTTCGAGCTGACCGAGTTGCCCCAGCACGCGGAAGACCTCGGCTTCCTGGGCGGGCTGGGCATGCGGCGGTTCGGCTCGCAGGAGCAGGAGGCCGCCTCGATCCAGGCGGCCAAGATCATGGGCGGCCTGTACGACTCCCTGGTGGCGTCGCGCTACCCGGACGACGCCGCGGCGCCGTTCCTGATGCGCCTGCTGTTCTGCCTTTACGCGGACGATTCCGGCATGTGGGAGCACGACCTGTTCGCCGACTTCGTCGAGACGCGCACGCAGCCCGACGGGTCGGACCTGGGCGGCCAGCTGGCCAAGCTGTTCGAGGTGCTGAACGACAAGCCGGCCAACCGGTCGACGAACCTGGACGAGGCGCTGGCCCGCTTCCCCCACGTCAACGGCGGCATCTTCGACGCGCCGCTGGCCAAGAGCCCCGACTTCGACGCCCGCATGCGCCAGGCGCTGCTCGACGCGTGCGACTTCAACTGGTCGGGCATCAGCCCCGCCGTCTTCGGCTCGCTGATGCAGGCGATCAAGTCGAAGGCGGCCCGCCGCACCCTCGGCGAGCACTACACCACCGAGACGAACATCCTCAAGCTGATCGAGCCGATGTTCCTCGACGAGCTGCGGGCCCGGTTCGACGAGGCGGGCCACGACGCGAAGGCGCTGGAGAGGTTGCGCCGCGACATCGGTGCGATGCGGTTCCTTGACCCTGCTTGCGGTTGCGGCAACTTCCTCGTCATCGCCTACCGCGAGCTGCGCCAGCTCGACCTCGACATCCTGGTTGAGTTGCAGAACCTGCACGGCCGGGCCGGCAGTCAGGAGAACCCGACGCTGCACTTCGGCCGGGACGATCTGAACGTCAACCTCAAGCACTTCCACGGCATCGAGATCGGCCCCTGTGAGGCCGCCATCGCCAACACCGTGCTGCATCTCATCGACCACCAGGCCAACCAGAAGATGGGCGTCGCCCTCGGCCAGGCGCCCGACCCCCTACCGCTGGACAAGGTCGACGCCATCGTCATCGGCAACGCCCTGCGGATCGACTGGGCCGACGTCGTCGGCGGGCCCTGCGAGCACCTCTACGTCCTGGGCAACCCGCCGTTCGTGGGGCTCAAAGCCAAGAGCGAGACGCAGAAGCAGGAGATTCGGGACGTCTGGGGCGGCATGTGGCAGGGATCGCTCGACTACGTCACGGCCTGGTACAAGAAGGCCATCGACCTGTTCGCCCGGCCGGGTTTCGACGGGGAGTTCGCGTTCGTGTCCACAAACAGCATCACGCAGGGCGAGCAGACGGCACCGCTGTTCAGCCCGATGTTCGCCGCCGGCTGGCGCATCAAGTTCGCCCACCAGACGTTCGCCTGGACGTCCGAGGCGCCCGACGCGGCGGCCGTGCATTGCGTGATCATCGGCTTCGACAAGCATCCACGTGGCCCGTCCTTCCTCTACACATACGCCGATGTCAAGGCAACGCCAGTCCGTGTGGCCGTCGCGCACCAGATCAACGGCTACCTGATCGATGGGCCGAACGTGCTTGTCCGACCCCAGACGGACCCGCTGTCCCCGGACTTGCCGAGCATTCTCAACGGCAACAAGCCGTCCGACGACGGCAACCTAATCGTGGAACCGGCAGACCACCCGTCGGTCGCCGCCGATCCCGTCGCGGCGAAGTACCTACGGCCCTTCCTCGGCGCCCGGGAGCTCATCCACGGTGATGACCGCTGGTGTCTGTGGCTCACCGACCTCGATCCGGCGGACGTGGCGCGTTCCCACATTCTCAGTGACCGTCTGAGGGCTGTGCGCAGGTTCCGGGAGGAGTCGACGCTGGCGGACACGCGGCAGAAGGCCTCCCGTCCCCACCTGTTCGTGTGGTGGTCGCACCGCGATGTCTCGCATCTGGTTATTCCTGGACACGTAAGCGAAACTCGCTTGTACTTCCCGGCGGCCAGATGCGGCCCTGCCGTCATCTCCAGCAACGCCAACTTCACCGTCGAGGATCCCGATGGGCTGGCGTTTGCTGTGATCTCGTCGTCCATGTTCATCGCCTGGCAGCGGTGCGTCGGGGGACGGCTCAAGTCGGATCTGCGCTTCAACAAGCTGGTCGTCTGGAACACGTTCCCGCTGCCCGCGCTGTCGGAGGCGAACCGGGCGAAGCTGATCGAGGCGGGACAGGGCGTCCTGGATGCCCGGGCGCTGCACCCGGAGCGCTCGCTCGCGGACCACTACAACCCGCTGGCGATGGATCCGGCGCTGCTGGCGGCGCACCGCCGCCTGGACGCCGTGATGGACCGCGCGATGGGTGCCAGGGCGACCCTGCCCGACAACGACGCCCGACTGTCGCTGCTGCTGGCGAACTACCAGAAGCTGACCGCCACCACCCAGAAGCCCCTGCCCCAGCGTCGTCCCCGGTGACCTCGCAGCACCGGTTATCCACAGGCAAAGATGAATCCATTTTCCCTTGTGGATAAGCCGGAAACGGCTTGACGACTGTCGGTGGCGGAGAGTAGAATCGAACACATGTTCGATAGAGGGGAATGGTTGGCGGCGGCCCGGCGGGACATGGCCCGCTACGCCGGCCTGCGCCGCCGGATCGACGCGCTGGAGGCCCAGGCCGCGCAGCAACTCGCCCGCACCGTCGAGGCCTACCACTGGCCCGACGACGCCCCCGTCCCGGACCGGCGGGACTCCTACGGTGTCCAGCTCATCGACGGCCGGCGCTACGGGGAAGACCTGACGTGCGAGCTCGCCGTCGCGAACGGCACCTCGGAGACGTCGGCCCGGATGCTCGCCGGCGACGTCGCCACCCTGAGCAGCAGGCTCCCCCAGTGCTGGGCGAAGATCACCAACGCCGAAGCGCCCCTGTGGCACGGCCGGAGCGTCCTCGACGAGTGCACCGGGCTGGCCGATGACGCCTGGGCGCCGGTCGACGACGCCGTCGCGCCGTGTCTGGGCACGCACGGGGTGGCGCGTCTGCTCCGGATGACCCGCGCGGCCGTGATCCTGGCCGACCCCGACCGGGCCAGACGGCTGGCCGCACAAGCCTCCCCCCGCTGGGTGAGAACCGGTGCTGACCGATTCGACCCGCTCACCGGCTGGATCAGCGGCCGCCTCGACCGCGCCGACGCGGTCGGCCTGGAGGAGACCGTCACGCACCTGGCCGATCTGCTCGCGGTCGGCTCGAAGGATTCCACCGACACTCTCCGTGCCAAGGCGTTGGGGCTGTTGGCCAACCCGGCCGCGGCGTGTGCGTTCATCGCCCACGCCGAAACCGGCGACGAGCCCGAGCCCGCCCTGACCGGCGCCGCGCAGGCGTGGACGCCCCGGGTGCAGGTGTACGCGCACCTGTGCGTCGACAGCCTGGACGACCCGGAGACCATCGCCCGCCTGGAGAACATCGGGCCGCTGCTGGTCGAGCAGGTCGCGAAGATCACCCAGGGGTCCCGAATCCGTCTCACCCCCGCGATCCACATCGGCGGCGCGGGTGTTGCCGCCGATTCGTACGAGATCCCCCAGGCCATCCGCGACCGCGTGCTGCTGCGCCAGACGCACGACGTGTTCCCCTGGTCGTCGATCGAATCCCGGCACCTCGACCTGGATCACAGCATCCCGTACGTGAACGGCCGGCCCGGCCAGACCACCCCCGCCAACCTGGCGCCGCTGTCCCGCCGGGCGCACCGCGTCAAGACCCACGCCGACTGGAACCTGCGCCAGCCCAGCCCCGGCGAGTTCATCTGGCGCACCGGCGCCGGGCAGGTCATCGACGTCAACCCCACCGGCACCCGGCGCGCGCCCATGCGCCAGTGACGGCCGATGTGCTACAGTGAAGCACATGAATGCTCTCCCCGAACGCACCGCCCTGCCCGAGCCGGCGACCGTGGGCATCCGGGCGCTGAAGCAGAACGCCTCGGCCGTGGTGGCGCGCGCCGCCGCCGGAGAGGCCATCGTGGTCACCGACCGCGGCCGCCCCGTCGCGCGCCTGCTGCCGCTGGAGCGCAAGTCCCGCATCCAGGAGATGATCGACGCCGGCCAGATCACCATGCCGACCGTCCCGCTCCAGGAGGCGCTGGCACACTTGCCCCGGATCCAGTTGCCCGAAGGCTCGCCCAGCATCCTGGAGACGCTGGACGAGCTGCGCGAGGAGCGGTTGTGATGGCTCTGTACTACGTGGACTCCTCGGCGCTGCTCAAGCTCGTGCTCGACGAGGTCGGCAGCCCGCAAATGCGCACGCTGTTCGCCGCCGGTGATCTCTGGTTCACCGGTGATATCACGCGCACGGAGGTGCCGCGTGCGCTCGCCCGCCTCGCGCCCGGACTCCCCAGCAGCGAGCGCACAACCGTCCTGATCGGACTGGCCCTGGTTGAACTAGACCGCGACATCTACGACCTGGCCGGACGCCTGCAGCCGGCCCGGCTGCGCAGCCTGGACGCGATCCACGTCGCGGCGGCGCTGAGCCTGGGCTCCGACCTGACCGCCGTCGTCACGTACGACGAGCGCATGGCCGAGGCGGCCCGGCTGAACGGCCTGAGCGTCCTCACTCCCGGGGTCGAACCCGCCCGATGAGGCCCGGGGACGCCGACTAATCGGCGCCGGGCGTCGTCTTCGAGATGACCACCAGGAACTCGGAGTTGTTCTGCGTCTTCTTCATGCGGTTGAGCAGCATCTCCAGGGCCTGCTGGTCCTCGAGGCCGGCCAGCACGCGGCGCAGCTTCCAGATGATGTTCAGCTCGTCGGAGCGCATCAGCAGCTCCTCGCGGCGCGTGCCAGAGGCGTCCACGTCGATGGCCGGGAAGATGCGCTTGTCGGCCAGCTGGCGCGACAGCTTGAGCTCCATGTTGCCGGTGCCCTTGAACTCCTCGAAGATGACCTCGTCCATCTTGGAGCCAGTCTCGACGAGCGCCGTCGCGAGGATCGTCAGCGAGCCGCCGTTCTCGATGTTGCGGGCGGCGCCGAAGAACTTCTTGGGTGGGTACAGCGCGGCGGAGTCCACGCCGCCGGACAGGATGCGGCCGGACGCCGGCGCGGCCTGGTTGTAGGCGCGGCCGAGGCGCGTGATGCCGTCCAGCAGGATCACGACATCGTGGCCGAGCTCGACCAGGCGCTTGGCGCGCTCGACGGCCAGCTCGGCGACCATCGTGTGGTCCTCGGCCGGACGGTCGAACGTCGAGGCGATCACCTCGGCTGACGTCGTGCGCTGGAAGTCCGTCACCTCTTCGGGCCGCTCGTCCACCAGGACGACCATCAGATAGACCTCGGGGTTGTTGGCCGTGATCGCGTTGGCGATGTTCTGCATGACCATCGTCTTGCCGGCCTTCGGCGGCGACACGATCAGCCCGCGCTGGCCCTTGCCGATCGGCGCGATCAGGTCGATGATGCGCCCGGTCATGTTGGCCGACGCCGTCTCGATGCGCAGGCGCTCCTGCGGGTACAGCGGCGTCAGCTTGTTGAAGTCGACGCGGCCCTTCATGCGGTCGGGCTCGACGCCGTTGACGGTGTCGAGACGCACCAGCGGGTTGAACTTCTGGGTGCGCTCCCCCTCGCGCGGCATGCGGACGCCGCCCGTGATGACGTCGCCCTTGCGCAGCTCGGCCTTGCGGACCAGCGAGAGCGACACGTAGGCGTCGTTCGGCCCGGGCAGGTAGCCGGACGTCCGCACGAACGCGTAGTTGTCGAGGATGTCGAGGATGCCGCTGACGTCGACGAGGATGTCGTCCTCGCGCACGCCCACCTCGGCCATGCCCTCGATGTCGTTCGTCGCCCGGGGGCGCCGATTCGTGCGGTCGCGGTTGCGACGACGCCGCGACCGGTGGCCCGACTCCTCCTCCAGGGCGCGCTCCAGAGCGGCCGGCCCGGCCGGATCGGAGTTACCGCCGTTGCCGTTGCCGTTGCCGCCGCGCGAGCGACGGCGCTGATGCCCCGGCTCCTGTCCCAGTTTCTCGAGGCGCGCCCCCAGCTCTTGGGCCAGGGACTTGTCGACGGCCGGCGTCTCCGACGGCGCCTCGGCCGCCTTGATGGCGTCGACCAACTCCTGCTTGCGCATCTGCGCGACGCCCTTGAGGCCCAGACTCGCCGCCGCCGACTTCAACTCGGGCAGCTTCAGCGACTCCACGCCTGCTTGATCGTTCTCACTCACGGGATTCCTTCCCCAACACCTACGGGATAGACACGCGCATATGCCGCCGTGCCTGCGGTTTCTTTCATGTTCAGTCGCAAATCTCTGCGCGACTTGCCAACTTGACTGCGCGGCCATCTGTGCAATCCAGGGCACGCGAACAACACAATGCTATCAAGGTCTGTCAAATCGCGCGAGTCAGCCGGCCAGGTCACGCCCTTCGAGCCGGGCGATGGCGGCCTTGGCTTCGGCGTAGTCCAGCGCGACGGGCAGCCGCGGGAACTCGTACAGGACGCGCTGCGGTGGCCGGTAGAGCAGGCCGGCGTGGGCCGCCTGCAGCATCGCCACGTCGTTGTAGGAGTCCCCCATGGCCAAGGTGGCGAAACCAAGCGCACCGAACGCCTTGACGCTGGCCAGCTTCTGGTCGGCCAGCCGCAGCCGGTAGCCGACCAGCCGGTCATCCTCGACGACCAGATTGTGGCAGAAGATCAGCGGGTTGCCCAGTTGCCGCATCAGGGGCACGGCGAACTCCGCGAACGTGTCGGACAGAATCACCACCTGGTGATGGAGCCGCAGCCAGTCGAGGAAATCGGTCGCACCGGGATACGGGGCCATCCCGGCGATCACGCCGACGATGTCCTTCAGCCGCAGCCCGTGGTCGTCGAGCACCTCGAAGCGGTGCCGCATCAGCTGGTCGTAGTCGGCGACGTCACGCGTCGTCAGTCGCAGCTCTTCGATCCCGAAGCGCTCAGCCACGTTGATCCAGATCTCGGGCACCAACACGCCCTCCAGGTCGAGGCAGGCGATCCAGGGCCGGCCGGACATCACATGCCCTCCATGCGCATCACCCGGGGCGCGCCGCCGACCACCGGACTGGCCATCAGGTCGGCCACGCAGGCCTGCTGATCGACCTCGGGCGCGGTGTGCGTCTGCAGATGCAGCTCGGCCGACCACGGCGACTGCTCGTCCAGGATCAGCGGCCGTGTCTGGCGCACGTTGGCCACCGACACCTGGTGGTTGGCGAAGACGGCGGCCGCGGCCGCCAGGACGCCGGGTTCGTCGACGACGCGGAAGCGCAGGTGGTAGCGCGTCATCGCATCGCCGATGGGGGCCACGGGCCGCGCCGCCTCGGTCGCGTGGCTCGGTCCGGCCACGCCGTGCGTGCGGTTGTGGGCCACGGTCAGCACATCGCCGATGACGGCCGACGCCGTCGGCACGCCGCCCGCCCCCGGGCCGAGGAACATCAGGCGCCCCGCCTGGCGGGCCAGCACGAAGATCGCGTTGTAGGCGCCGTGCACGCCGGCCAGCGGATGCTCCAGCGGCACCATGGCCGGATGCACGCGCACCGAGATCGCGCCGCTCGGCAGCACCTCGCAGACGGCCAGCAGCTTGAGGACGCAGTTGGCGCTGGCGGCGGCCTTGATGTCGTCGGGGGTCAGCTGCCCGATGCCTTCCCGGTACACCTGATCGACGGTCACCGGGGTGTGGAACGCCAGGCGGGCCAAGATCGCGGCCTTGTTCGCCGCGTCGCTGCCGTCGATGTCGGCCGTCGGGTCGGCCTCGGCGTAGCCGGCCTCCTGCGCCAGCGCGACGGCCTCGGCCAGGGTCATGCCCTCCAGCGTCATCTTGTCCAGGATGAAGTTCGTGGTGCCGTTCACGATGCCCATGACGGTCGTGATCTCGTCGCCGACCAGCGACTCGCGCAGCGGCCGCACGATCGGGATGGCGCCCGCCACCGCCGCCTCGAAGTACAGATCGACGCCGGTGCGGTCGGCCGCGTCGAACAGCTCCGTCGCGTGGGCGGCCAGCAGTGCCTTGTTGGCCGTCACGACCGACGCCCCATGCGCCATGGCGGCGCTCATCAGCTTGCCCGCCGGGTCGATCCCGCCCATCAGCTCGATCAGGATGTCGACGTCCGGACGCGACGCCAGGCCGGCCGCGTCGGTGGTGAACAGCGCGGGATCCAGCCCGGGCCGGGGCTTCTTGATGTCGCGCACCGCGATGCCGACGAGTTCGAGTGGCCGGCCGATGCGGGTCGCCAGCTCCTGGCTCTGAGTTGTCAGCAGCCGGGCCACCTGGGAGCCGACCTCGCCGCAGCCCAGCAAGGCCACGCGCAGCGGATCCTTCTTGCTCACGCAACAACCCCCATGTCCAGCCTCAACAGGTCCTCCAACGTCTCGCGGCGCAACAGCTCACGGATGTCGCCGTCGTCCACGGCCACCACTGGTGGGCGCGGAGAGCCATTGTAGTTGCTGGCCATCGCCCGTTGGTAGGCGCCGCTGGCCGGGACGGCCAGCAGATCGCCGGGCGCCACGTCACCCGGCAGGAAAACGTGCGGCACCAGGATGTCGCCCGTCTCGCAGTGCTTGCCCACGACCCGCGCCATCACGCGCGGGGCCAGCGAGAAGCGGTTGGCCAGCAGGGCCGTGTATTCGGCCTGGTACAGCGCCGGGCGCGGGTTGTCGCTCAGGCCCCCGTCGACGGCGACGTACGTGCGCACGCCTTCCGGCAGGCTGACCGGCTTGACGACGCCGACCCGGTACAGGGCCACCACGGCCGGTCCGACTATCGCCCGGCCCGGCTCGATCGAGATGGCCGGCACCGCCAGCCCCGCCGCCGCGAAGGCGTCCTCGACGGCGACCCGCAGGCGCGCTGCCAGATCGGCCGGGGACAACGGGTGATCGGCGGGCGTGTAAGCGATGCCGAAGCCGCCCCCCAGGGCGCATTCGGGCAGCTCGCGTCCCGTGGCCGCGCGGAACTGCGCCAGCAGACCGGCCAGGCGCCGCGTGGCCGCCTCGTGGCCGTCCGTGTCGAGAATCTGCGAGCCGATGTGACAGTGGACGCCCCGCAACTCGACGCCGGGCGTGCCCTCCAGCCGCCGCAGGGCCGCCAGGGCGACGCCGCCGTCGATCGCGAAGCCGAACTTCTGATCGGCGATCGCCGTCTGCACGTGGGCGTGCGTGTGGGCCTCCACGTCCGGCGTGACCCGGACCAGCACCCGCACCGGGCCGTCCACCCGGTTTCGCGCCAGTATCTGGACGAGGCGATCGATCTCGTCGTCCGCGTCGACCACGATGCTGCCGACGCCCGCCCCCAGCGCGGCTCGCAACTCGTCCTCGCCCTTGTTGTTGCCGTGCAGGCGCAGGCGCGCCGGGTCGACGCCCGCCGCCAGCGCCGTCTGCAGCTCGCCCAGCGAGCACACGTCGATGCCGAGGCCGGCCGCCGCCGCCCAGGACGCCACCGCCGTGCACAGGAATGCCTTGCCGGCGTAGTGGACGTCCCAGGGCGCGAACGCGTCGCGGAAGGCCGCGCACCGCGCCTTGAAGTCGGCCTCGTCCAGCACGTAGGTGGGGATGCCGCAGCGCTCGGCGATCCGCGTCACCGGCACGCCGCCGAGGCTCAGGACCCCGCCCGCGATCCGGGCCGTGGACGGCCACACCCAAGGTGCGAACGCGTCGAGCTGCGGCGTCAGCCAATCGGGACCCATAGCCATGACATCCATCCTTGCAGACGCGCCCGCGTCCGGGAGGCAGCGCTCAATCTTCACAGGCGGCCTTGCGTGTGCGACCTGATAAACTCAATGATTTGGCAGGCCCCCGTAGCTCAGGGGATAGAGCACCGCCCTCCGGAGGCGGGTGCGGGCGTTCGAATCGCCCCGGGGGCGCCGGGAGTGCGTCTGCTATGTGGAGCGGGGAAAGGCGGTGGCGCATGACGGCCCAGGCCGTGCTGGCGCGCTTCACGCCAGAACGATTATCGTCGCCCCGGTTCCTGCTGACCTTTTGGTTCGTCACGCGTCTCGTCGTGCTCGGCGTGTGGGCCACGACCTCGCTGGGCGCCCAGAACGACGTGTTCTACTACTTCGACCACATCGACGCGCTGGGACAGGCCGGGCCGGCCGCCACGATGCCGGAGTACCCCACCCCGGCCCTGTGGGTGCTGTCGGTGCCCTGGCTGCTCGGCCTGGGCACGTCCACCGGCTACGCGATCGCCTTTGCCTGCCTGATGCTGCTGCTCGACGCGGCGTTCACCTACAGCCTGTGGCGCTGGGGCGGACCGTGGCGCGGTCAGGCCGTTATCCTGTGGTCGGTCTTCCTGGCGTTCGTCGGGCCCACCGCCTACCTGCGATTCGACCTGATGACAAGCGTGTTGACCGGCTGGGGCCTGCTGCTGGCACACCACAAGAGACCCGCCCTGGCCGGGGTCGCGGTCGGGCTGGGCGCCGCCATCAAGCTGTGGCCGGCGCTGCTGTGGCCGGCGCTGTGCGGCAACTGGCGCCAGACCAAGTCCAACACCACGGCCTGGCCCGTGACGATCGCCGCCGGCGTCACCGGCGGTGTCTTGGCCGTGGCATCGCTGATCTGGGGCGGCTGGGAACGCCTGATCTCGCCGCTGACCTACCAGACGGACCGCGGCCTCCAGGTCGAATCCGTCTTCGCCAGTGTGCCCATGCTTCTGCGATCGCTGCACATCGGCGACTTCGCGGTGACGGTGTCCCGCTATCAGGCGTTCGAGATCTGGGGCACCGGCGTGCCCTTCTGGCTGGAATCCGCCTCGATCGCGGCCGTGGCCGGCTACGCCGCCATCGTCGCCACGTACGTGATCTGGTTCTGGCGCGGGCACGGCCGCCCCATCGAGGGCAGCGTGCTGACGCTGTTGGTGATCGTGATCCTGATCGTCACGAACAAGACGTTTTCGCCGCAGTACGTCATGTGGCTGGGCGGGCCGCTGGCGGCCATGGCCGTCATCATGGGGGCCCGGACGCCCAGCGACCGGCTGACGGCCGACAAGGTCCGTTTCCGCAAGATCGCGTGGCTCGTCCTCGCCATGACGCTGGCCACGCTGGTGGTATATCCGGTCGGCTACGCCCCGCTCGTCACCGATGTGACCGGCTGGACCGGCGCCCTGAGACTGCCCGTGACGCTCGTGCTTGTGGCGCGCAACGCGATGATGGTGTGGCTGCTCGTCGAGTTGTCGGCCTGGACGTGGAGCTTCGTGAAGCCCGGCGCCTGGGCGTCGTTGCGGGCCCTGGGAGCGCGGGAGGCGACGGCGTGACCGAGCCAACGCCCCGGCGCTTGTTGGTGTCCGGCGGCGCCGTGTGCCTGACGTGGATGGCCACCAGGATGGCCATGGCCTGGCTGTGGCACGCGCGCGGCCAGTTCCTGATGAACGACGTGTCCTACTACTTCTACTCGCTGCACAGGCCGAACGCGGCGGCCCTGACCGAGTACCCGACGCCCGTGCTGTGGCTCTTGCGCCTTTTCCAGGCCCTGGCGGCGGGCAACTTCGGCACCTTCCTCGATCTCTTCGTCGGGCTGATGGTGATTCTGGACGCCCTGATCACGGTGTTCCTGTTCTGGCGGGCGTCGCCCCTGGCAGCGGGCTACTGGGTCGTGTACCTGGCCCTGCTCGGCCCCATCATCTGGTTCCGGATCGACCTAATACCCGCCGCCTGCGTCACGCTCGGGCTGCTGGTGCTGACGTCGTGGCCCCGGCACAGCGGCGTGCTGCTGGCCATCGGCGCGGCGACCAAGATGTGGCCGGCCCTGCTGATCCTGCCGACGCTCGGGCGAGGCGCGACGGCCAAGGCGCGGCTGATCGGTTTCGCCGCGGCCGGCGGCGTCTTGGCGGCCGCGTCGCTGGTGCTCGACGGCTGGGGGCGCTCCGTGTCGCCGATCGCCTGGCAGGCCGAGCGCGGCCTGCAGATCGAGTCGCTGTGTGCCACCTGGCCGATGATCCTGCACGCCACACGGAAGGGCGCGGTGATCGTCCGCATGTCGCCCTACCACGCCTACCAGGTGACCGGAACGGGCGTCGCCGCCGGCGAGACGGCCGTCGCCTGGCTGACCGGCGCCACCATCGCTCTGGTTCTGGTCTTGACGCTGCTGCTCGCCGTCCGGCCGGCGCTGGCTGACCGCCGGCGCCCGGGCGTGGCGCGGCCGCCGCACACGTACGCCGTCGTCGTGGCGGCCACGGCGATCATCGCGGCCATGATCGCCTCGAACAAAACGTTCAGTCCGCAGTACCTGATCTGGCTGGGCGGTCCATTGGGGCTCGTTCTGACGCGCGCCCCGTCGCCCGGCGACCGCCGCGCCGGTGTCGTGGCGGCGGGACTGGGCCTCACGATCGCCGGGCTGACGCAGGCGGTCTTCCCTCTCGACTACGCGGGCCTGGTGAGCTACCCGCTCGGCAATCTGGGGGTGACGTCGCTGCTGGTGGCGCGCAACGCCTTGATGGCCGTGCTGATGCTGTGGCTGGTCTGGTGGGCGCTGAGACTGGCCTGGCGCTTCCGCGTACCGACGACAACCCGACTCGCGTCCGCCAGCCTGCCACAGAAACCTTGACAGGTGTGGCATCCTTATTTGGGAATCCACTCCCGCAGGAGTCATCGAGGAGTCACATGGACTGGCGCCACAAGGCGGCGTGCCTGACAGAGGATCCGGAGCTGTTCTTTCCCATCGGCAACACCGGTCCGGCGCTGGCGCAGATCGACGAAGCGAAGCGAGTTTGCCGGCGCTGCACTGTGCGCGAGGAGTGCCTGCAGTGGGCCCTCGACGCGGGACAGGACCACGGCGTCTGGGGCGGCCTCAGCGAGGACGAGCGACGGGCCATGAAGCGGCGCGCCGCCCGGTCGCGCCTTCGTCTGCCCTGATCACCTGCCCAATCGCAGGGCCAGACGGGCGATGGTGCCCGGTCCGTCCGGGTTGTTCTCAAGCGTGAACGTGCCGCCCAAGTCTTCGACCAGGGTGTTGACGATCGACAGTCCCAGAGAGTTGGACCCCCCGACCGCGAAGCCATCAGGCAGGGGCCGGCCGTCGTTGACCACCTCCAGCGTCAGGTTGTCGCCGTCCCGGATCGGGCGCACGACGAGCGACCCGGACGACTCCCCCAGCCCGTGTTCGACCGCGTTCTGGCACAGCTCCGTCAGCGCCAGGGCCAGCGCGGTCGCGGCGTCGGCCGGCACCAACCCGAAGCTGCCGTCCCGGGTGGAATGCACGGTGCCGGAAGTGGCGGCCGTGTCGCCGACCATCGCCAGCAGTTGATCGGCCACCGCGTCGAAACGCACGGCCTCGTCGTAGCTCTGCGACAGGATCTCGTGCACGACGGCGATCGACTGCACACGAGACACCGCGTCCTTGAGGGCGAACTTGGCCTCCGACGTGCTCAGGCGCCGCGATTGCAGGCGCAGCAGGGCCGCCACAGTCTGGAGGTTGTTCTTGACGCGGTGGTGTATCTCGCGGATCGTCGCGTCCTTTGTCACCAACTGCCGTTCGCGTTCGCGCAGCGCCGTTGCGTCGACGCACAGCGTCAGCGTGCCCGCCACGGCGCCGGCCATCGCCAGGGGCAGGACGCGCAGGCGCACCGAAGCCTGCGGCACGTCGACCGTCATCTCGCGGGCCCGCCGGCCGAACGCGTCCTTGGGTCCCCGCGCCACCTCGTTTGGTTCCCCCCCGAGTTCGTCCGTGATGCCGCTCAGGTTCTCGCCCAGCAGATCCCCGACCAGGCCGAGGCGCCGGTACGCCGACACCGCGTTCGGGCTGGCGTACGTGACAATGCCCTGCTCGTCCGTGCGGATGAGTCCGTCCCCGACCTTGGGGCTGATCGTCACGATGCTGGGCGGCTCGATCGGGAAGATCCCGTGCCACAGCATGTCCGTCAGCACCGCGGCGATCTCGAGATAGTTGTCCTCCAGGGCGCCGGGCGCCCTGATGCCCATCTGGTTGGTGTGGCGTTCGACGACCGCCACGCATTCGCCGTCGCGCATCACCGGGACCGCCCACACACCGACCGGATTGCCGATCGCCAGGGCGTGCTCGCTCG
>JGI20166J26741_11941139_pt1 | contig 19721 bp, 17 predicted proteins | sample TergutCu122P5_FD_26741 | JGI IMG/M metagenome (IMG submission 26741)
TAGATAGTGCTGCCATCTAGCGGTGACAGTTTCCCACACTTAATTCAAAAACGTAGGTCGTAACTTGGATTTGTAACTTACTTATTGAATTACCTACGTACATTTAAAACTGTAAAGGCACATTTACAGATATGATAAACGTGTCCCTATGCATGCCAGGAAGACGAAGGTGAGTGAAGGTGCAGGTACACCCATTCCTATCCCTGGCATTACCTGAAGGCAAGTGGTCAATTTAATGCCATGGCTGCTTTACCCCCCAGTGAAAGCCCCCTGGTACCCAGTGCATAGGAGACAGCATGGTCTGCACAGCTGGTCTGGAAATTCTCATGCCCCTGCTAGGAATCAGACCATGATTCCTCAGTCATTTAGCCCACAGCTTAGTCCAGCGCTGTTGAACCTATGGCACGCAGCATTCACTGCTGTACCACTTATTTTATTTCTCATGCCCGACCACTGTCTCCATATTGTGAACAGTATGTGTATACATACACATTGCTGACTGTGTAGAGACTGAACGTGAATTACTGATGCTAGCAAACAACACTGGGAGTGGAATGTCCTTGCACAAATTGGCAGTGATGTGAACTTTTGACTGCATCTTTATTACTGGGGTGCATGCCTGGTGATGACTGGGCAAATACGTGATGTTGGACAAAACGCTTTAGAATTTTGTCAAACAAGAAGCAGTAGCAGCCTCAATTACTGCCAAATGTTCTTCCTTATAACCATCCTTGTGTAGGCCTTCATAAGCAGTCCCATAACAGGCCTGGTGTGGCCCAGAGGGTTCAAGGAGGTTTAGGCTCCCAGATTTTCAAGACACTCGGCACATGAAGGTGGTAAGGTTGTCAGCCTTATGCACCTGCCACCTTTACTCCCAGGAGATGCTCCTGGTTCTCATTTTTGCTAGGGGCTGAGTCGACCCCAGGCCCATGGTGCAGTCGGAAGGAGTATGTCACTGAAAAATGCAGTGACACCACCGGGAATCGATCCTGGGATCGTCCGACTAGTAGCGCAGCACCTTAACCCCAGGCCTTCATAAGAATTATAGTATAATAATTATATTGTGAATTCATTACACATTGATAATTACATTGTGCATTACTAATAATAATGCAGTAAATAATAATAATAATAATAATAATAATAATGGACAGTTCAAAGACCTTATTTTGCTCCAGCATGTGTCCTCAAAAACGTTTTTCAGTCTTGGCCCAGTCAGTACTCTGACTGAACTACAGCATCGCCTGTCGGTACAAAGTTCAGTTAATGGAGGGGCACACACTAGTAATAAGTGCAATATTTCCACCAATTTGATAACCATCAAGAAAGCATTTAAGGTTTAGGCCCTGGAACCTGTTCCTTATAAGCACTGGGTGTTCTTGGCCATTCAGTTGTCTTCTAGGGCGTGCTGTGTCCTGTCGTCCCTTGGGCTGCTATTGGAGAGCCATCTTGGTAGTTGATAGGTGCCCATTCTTTTTAGATGATCTAACCAGTTTTCCTGGTGTGTTTTCAAGTCTGCTATGTTGTCTATTTCCAGTCTGTTTTGTACGTCAGAGGTCCTCTTGCAGTCCAGCATTGTTAGTCATAATAGCGGTGTTAAAAATCTCATTCATTATACTTAACAAATTTTGTTAATGTCTGATTTTGAAAACACTACACTGGAATATGTAGCTGGGATAGTGAAGTCAGTATATACAGCATATACAATACTTTTCCTGACCAGCTTTAAACCTGGTAGAAAAAGTGCTTATCAAGGAACCAGACAAAACTATTAAGACAAATTACAGGCCTGTTTCATTATCAGCTGTTTCTTCTAAGGCACTTGAGAAAGCTACACACAGTAGATTAAGTCAAAACCAGCGTCCCGAGAACATAATATTCATAATATCTGTAAATGGCCCTCCCCAAAGAATAAATGCTATATCAGAAGTAATATTATTTGCTGATGACACTAGTGTGTAATGTTCTGTATGCTAGCATCTGTAGTGCTGGCATGTTATCTTCATTTAAACTGGATCAGATAATGTAAGAATTCATATTGAAATTAAAAGTTTACAAACAGAATACACAGCATATGTAGAAATGTTGTTGAGAAGTATACCTAGGTGTAGATGGGAGGATACTATTAAAATGGATCTTCAAGATGTCGGTATGTGGGCAAGGACTAGATTGATGTACTATCCTTGTAACTACTTTCTCTTTTGCCCATCTTTCCTCTCACACTTGAAGCAGCAGATTTCCTGAAGTTTGTGTCATGTCGTTCAATTTCTTGTACAGATTCATTATATTGATTATATTTTTATCTAAGTGGGATGGAGATTGTGTTAAACCTAAATTTTTGTTAATTGGTATTCGTTGATACGAAACATTTTTACATAAGCATATATAGTTATCTGTCTAAGATTCAGATCTGCAGCCTCTTGCTAGCTGGAATTGTGGGTTCGCATCCCACCAGGGAAATGGATGTCTGTCTCTTGTGGGTGTTGTTTGTCAGGTAGAGGTCTGTGCATCAAGCTGATCACTCATCCAGAGGAGTCCTATTGAGTGTGGTATGTCTGAGTGTGATAATGAAGCCTTAATAATGAAGAGGACCAGGTCCACTAGGGGCTGTTGTGCCATGGAAAAATATATAGTCAATTGCTGGGTGCAGCAAGGACAATGTCTTGCAGAAATCTTATTCTGGTGTTCATTAAAATAGAGATTTCACTGTACATCATTTCTTGCAGCTCTACATCTCTCACTTATTCATTCACTCACTCATGCACCTACCCACTCATCCATCTATCTTGAAATATTTAATTTCTCATAGAATACTGTTGCTTTGCTTTAGGTGAAAGTGTGCCAGTTTCAGAGACTCTGCCCCCTCATTCAGATGAATGCTGTGATCCTGTTTGATATAAGATGTTTAAATTTCAGTACACTACTTGTAGAAAATTGTTTTTTTTTTCAGTATTTGTGCCCATACAGGATTTTATGAAGCTTTTTTAAATACAGAATATTGTATAAAGAGTTAGGCTCATGACATGGTCATAATGTGTGAAATCTGTTATTTCATGAAATACCTAGGTATTACATAAAATAACAAATATTTGTTGTTTAAATGTGTAATGGTGGAAAATGTAATGCTTTTTTGACAAGTTATTCCATACAGTGATGAACTGACTGGAGTTGCAGGACAGAATGAGGGACCATTAACACTTTAACTAGTTATTTCATAGAATGCAATTATATGTACAAACTTAGAGAAAAATTTTGTTCAGAGAACCCTGTTTTTAGTTTGTTTCTATTATTTTATACCGGTAATGGCTGTGGTTATGTGAACAGGATTTATGACAGCAAAGGGGGAACTGGTGCATTATGTCAGCATGGTGTGGGTGTTGTGAATGTGAATTTAGGTATAGTCAGATGAGGATTGTCACCAAATGTTGTGTAATAAAAGTTTCAAACCACCAACTAGTAAGTGCCGCACCTCAGACAATAATTTGCTGTCACAAGTTGAATACAGTTATGAGCACTCATTAACCCAGGAAGCGAAGCACTTCACTGCAGAAATTGTACGTTAGTGCACGGAACTCCATTACGAATGCTGACAAGTAAGGTCATTTATTGCCACAAATACTGAATGGGAATTTGATTCTCCTACTAATGTTCACATTTGATGTCTTGTTTTGTTTGTAATATTTTCATAATACTATTTTAAAAATTTGGTCTTTTTTAGATTTGAGAGAAATCTGCATTAATATCAATGTACTTAGTTTTACTGTGACAGTGTACAAACACAGCAAGCAACATCTTACATGGCAGCAGAAAGCTGCCATGACGAACTAATAGTCGCTCTTCACAACTCTGTGAACGTGCCTAACAATTCCAGCATAATGTTAATTTAAAATTGTCACAAACAACAACACTGTATTGAAACAATGCACCAATAAACTTCAGCAGATACAAAATCTACTGCCATGAATATGATTTTTGAACCATTAATTCAGACTGTACTGCTGTATACCATGCTACAAAAGCCTGACAGCCAAGTTCATGCAGTTGGTCACACTAGATTTCCCTAAAATATATGATATGAACAAAGTCTTTGTAAATTCCATGGTCTGCCTCAGAAGTTGATTTCACTTCACTGTTTGATTTGCAGGTGCATTCGCAAAATTGTAAAAAGCAACTACTGGTTCATCATGTCTGTCTGTCCAACTGAAAAGAACTGGTTTTTGGCCCACACACAATTTAAGAGAACATAAAATCAAATTTGAAAAAGCTCCACACTGAAACACACACAGATCAGTGTTAACTGATGCTGCTTGGTAAGAAGTGGTGTAGAAGGCAGTTATATTTCTTGAACAGGCATGATAAATCCTCAACCTGTTCTCCACAACAGGCGTTACTCTCACCTCTAAGGTTTTCGATTTGTGAAATTCAGTGACACATCATTTCACATTAACCCACATAAAATGACAATGTGTCAGTGAATTTCAGTGGTAAATAAAGGAAATAATGCTTACCATTGGTACACATCAGCTTCTGGTTTATGCTGATGATGTTAATATATTGGGAGGAAGCGTACATGTTATAAAGGAAAACGCAAAGGCTTTAGTAGTAGCTAGTATGGAGATTGGACTAGAAGTAAATGCTGATAAAACTAGTACATGGTCATGTCTGGAGATCAGAATGCAGGATGACATCACAGTATGAAGACTGATAATAGTTCCTTTGAAAGGGTGGAAGAGTTCAAATATTTGGGAACAACCTTAACAAATCAAAATTCTATTCAGGAAGAAATTAAGAGCAGAATGAAGTCAGGCAATGCTTGCTATCACTCGGTGCAGAATCTTTTGTCTTCCAGCTTACTATTAAAAAATTTAAAGATTAATGTATACAGAACTATAATTTTGCCTGTTGTTTTGTATGGGTGTGAAACTTGGTCGCTGTTGTTGAGGAAGAAATATAGGCTGAGGGTGTTTGAGAATAGGGTGTTGAGGAGAATATTTGGGCCTAAGAGGGACCAAAAAACAAGGGAGTGGAGAGAACTGCATAATGAAGAGCTTAATGATCTGTACTCTTACCCAGTATTTTTCAGGTGATTAAATCAAGAAGAATTAGATAGGCAGGGCATGTAGCGTGTAAAGGGGAGAGGAGAAGTGTATGCAGGGTTTTGGTTGGGAAACCTAAGTGTAAAAGACCACTTGGGAGATACAGGTGTAGATGGGAGGATACTATTAAGATGGATCTTCAGGAAGTGGGATGTGACTGGATAGAGCTGGGTCAGGATAGGGACAGGTGGTGGGCACTTGCGAATGCGGTAATGAACCTTTGGATTCCATAAAATGTGGGGAATTTCTTGACCAGCTGAAAAACCGGTTAACTTCTCAAGAAAGACTCTGCTCCATGGATGACATTACAATTATTATGTCCCTAGAAACAATAAAGTAATGAAACACTGCCACAGTGAACTTCAATGATAAACAAGTTGGGCAATGTATAATATAACACTGGTGCATTTGCAGAACCATGGTTGCCATGGAAATGCAACATCGTGTTCCCTCTCTATTGGTGATATACATATGTCGCTGTCAACAATACCGAACTCACTTGTCTTCACGTAAAGTGACCAAAATATCTGTCTGATTTTAACCAAACTTGGACTTTCTCAACCGATTTTCATAGAAGTCCCCAATATCAGATTTCATGAAAATCTGTCCAGTGGAACCCGCAGCGATATGTGTGGACAAACGGAACAGGCAGATGTGACAAATTTAGCAGACGCTTTTTGTTATCTATGCCAATGCAACTGGTATAATAGTTTCTAAACTAATAATTACATCACAAGCCACAACAGTGGTATCAAGACATAGCAACAATTTCAGTGGCAAATACCCAGCAATACTGTTAAAAAAAAACACTAAAGAAACTGTGACGTTGTGAGGAGAGTACTGGATGAATCTTAAGGAGTTATGTTGGGAGGCGGTTCAGAATCATGTGAGACTGTGGGTTTGATATTATTTTATAGCAAACAACATGGCTGATGCTTCAAATGGCAACTGAATTTGTATAGATAATTACAATTAAATTTGATTCAGAGGACACAAACAAATAAGAACCAACCGAATATGACATTAACAACTGAAAGAAAATTGTTTAGTGTGCAATATGACCAACATATCAATTTGAATTATCGAAGTCCATTTACCCTTTTTCTGGTTTGAAAATGATGTAAACTTCATGTTACAAATTAGCTTCTTGCTCTCCACTACATTTCAATTCAATATAAAGGATGGAACTCGTACCTTCTCTTCACTCTTCATGACACAGCATGTATTTTTAATGGTTACCAGTGCTTCTGAGAGTATGCCAGTAACAGTTCACTGAGAGAAATCTTGTGTAAGTGACTGCTGTGATGAAAGATTTGTCTGAAATAAATAAATAAATATATAATCAGTTCCACATACCACAAACACTCTACTCTTGTTTAGAACATCGGTGTAGACAAGCACGGGCACTCAAAAATTAACTTATTTTCAACTCTCACACAGGATGATCACAAACTACTCTGGGTGACTGCAGAGCAGTAGCAGCACAGTGTAATGTCATGACACAACATACTGTTTTACAGACCTTAAATACAATAAATTAGCTATTATAATTAAATGGGGCAGGATAACATGAATACATATCTCAATGTGAAACAGCTGGTAACAACTTCTTTGTTTGAGAAATTAAATTTAAAAAACCTATTCTGGAACAAACAATCTGTTTGAGCCATAATGACTACGCCATTAAATTAATGACATAAATACACATGTAATACATTCCAGGGATGTAAAATTTAGTCAAAGTGTCAAAATAATGTGGAACAAGTCATAACATACAAAATACAGAATGTACAATAAGAAAATATTACAAGTATTTCAAATAAAATAATCAAATGTTACAACAAATTCATTATACATGGCTAATAATACAACTCAGAGTCATTTTTACATTAAAAATTCAAAAAGAGAATAAAAGGAGTGTTTTTTTTAAGTATCCTCTAATGATGATTTAAACTAAGCCTTGTGAATCTGCATACTGAACTAATAAATATTTTGATGCCAGCATAGTATGTACTTTTCTGAAAACAAGAAAAGTTGCCAATTCATCTATAAAGATGGCATTTATTCCTAGTATTAATACTACATTATGGGATGGATAAATAGGGTTGCCACATTGTCCAGAATGGCTCTGGAATGACCCAACCTCTTATCCAGCTGAAGCTTGGGCCTTTCCTTAGGAAAAGTAGTGCAGTGTGATGCTGCATAGTCTCCCCTGTTTTATGTCAAGGTCTAAAATGTATGAAATTTTACCTCCATATAAGCACACCCTGGGACAAACATAAAACTTTCGTGACATATGCAATACACTGCGAACATGTAGTGTGGTCACACTACAAACTCTAGTAGTCCAATTGCTAGTCCAGCAAAGGTTTAACCTTCAATTTTCAAATGCTTCCTTCTTTTGCCTTTCATGGCAGATAATGTGGGGAAATTATACCAGATCCCAGCAGAACTAAAATGTAAACTTCAAGGAGCCCGAATAATCATCAAGGATCCAAGACTAAAGGAAAATCTGCTCTAAAATACTTTTCAGCTGATATGTGTCCCCCCCCCCCCCAAAAAAAAAATTAATGAAGATTCTTACAACTTTCTGCAGCTTGGACAATTCATCAAGTGCATGTGGAAGCAATGGTCTTATGCTATTAATCTCCATTGCTGTCAGGTGGTCCAGTTTTGCATAAGAGCCACCAGTTTTGATGAAAGCATCCACTGATGACCGAAGTTTTGACATGCGCATGTCCCAGATGTCCTGAAAGATGAAGCAATCTACATATCTAAAGTTAACTGTTCAATGAAGTATTTTTGTAACATGTTACAAAGTTATGTAGGATGGGCTGCTTGTAAGAAATCTGATGGAAGTGTGATTTGTGCTTTGTGTAAAATTGTGGGCATGTACAACAGATATAGACTACAATTAAGTTTGCTTTACTACTGCTCAAACAGTAACTTTAGTAATGAACCACGCAGTGATACTAATGGGCATATCCTCTCCTATTACAGTGAGATATTTTGCAAGCACACAACCAGACAGCCCTCCCACCATCAGTTCAGGTTGATATATCACATCACTTCAACTCCTAAACTGTCTAGAAAACTCACTTTACACCCTCTTTATATGAAGCATACTAAAACATGCAATGAAATTATACCAAAATATGTGCAATATTTGCGTCAAACCTTAAGAATGGTGCGAATTTCATCTGCATGTGGAATGTCTTCTGCTGCAACTCCAAGCAACAAATGGGCTTCCACCATGTAATGCTCACTTGGCATTTTGGTGAAGAACCTGTAGAAAAGACAATGCATCTTAGTAACAGCATCAAAGCTTACTATGGATACTAGTAGAGTGCAGTTTCTTTTACTGGACTGTTGAAGAAAATCTCTGTTGATTGCACAGTCTATACTGCACATGACAGCAGTTATGAAGAGTTATGAACTAGACAGGACAGGGAAGATAGTATTCATGGAACATTTTGCAATTACTGCATAAGGCTCAAGGTAGTAGCAAAATCACAAACAGTCCATCAAACTTTTGTGTAACAATTTTAAATTTTCCAGCTTGTTTACTTTATCCAAATAATCTTAAATAGTCAGGATTATTGTGTATTGGTTCCTGAAGTACATAATGTTGGAACTGTTGGTTGCAGGCACAGGCTACTGTCACATCAAAAGGGCCGTTAATGCGGGATTGTCATATGATCTCAGACCATCATTTAACATGCCAAAGTACACGAATTTACCTCCCTGTATGAGTTTCTGTCTGCAGTGTGTTTCTTCATCCAGTTACTTCAGAGTAACCTTATTAAGTGTGTAATATAGTACTGTACTGTCAGTATCTAAAGTAAACTTAGTAATAATGAAACTGTGCACCAATGTGTACATTTACTGCTACCATCTGTAAAGTGTACATAAGATACAATCTTAATGGTACTCCTCGATGTCAAATCCACGTGGCTCGGAAATGTTTCATGCTTTGGTCTTCTATACACCTTTAAGGGCCCCTCACTCACCAAATTCAGTCTAAGTAAGAGATTAGGCAAAGATTTGAAAGTCTCGTGCCAGTGACTATGAAGGGAATTATCTTCTGAGATGTGGTGCCGTGCAGTTTGGTAGGTCGGTATTAGCGTTCTAGATTGACGTGCTGCTTCCATCTTCTGGGCAGAAGAGGACTCCGAAACGTTGCTACGTGTCTTCCGAAAAATACGTCGTTACAGCTCAAGAGCCAGTAATCTTCAGATAAGGGTTAATTCGGATTACCTGGACTGAGATTCTTCTTCTTTCACTTGTTCAAGCTTTTCAGTGTCCATCCAATCAGGTGCTATTATTCGACATTTTTGACGCTGTCGAAGATTTGTTGCCATCCAAATGGGAACTTGAACTGGAAGGCCTGCTCGGAAGGGGCCAACATCTCCAGATATAAGATAAATTCTGTCAAAATTGAAGTTTGGAACAATGCTGACGTTCTTATTCTCAGCGATAAATTCTACTTCCGCTGGATCCATAACGCATTTAGAACCGTCAGGATTTTTTTTCTCCGTTCGTCAAACGTTAATGTTTTAATTTCATAACACTGCCTACACATCCACCACAATAGGTTTTCGAAGCTATCTGCCGCGTTATTGAAACCAATGGAAAAACAGCATGGCTGTCGCCGGAAACACAGGGCGACAAACGTTCTAAAAATTATACCAACATATACAAGGAACAATTAAACCATTGCATAAATTCATGTCATTCTCAAACATTCGATTTTATTCCACCGTGTCTAAAGCTCTTGGAAAATATATTAATACTTCTGGCATTTCATGTTAAAACTCAATTGTATTTTACACAATATTTAGGAACGTGTATCGCAACGCAACAGGAAATGAATACGAGCGCCAAATATGTATCATTCGACAAGCTTCGTCGTCAATACGAGTACACTGGTAGCTGTGCATGTCATGGATTAGGGATCTGTCAGTTTATGGGACGAAGTCACGCAAGAGTTTTGGGTTTGGAGTGGTTAATTATGCACAACATAAACACACATCTTATCTTGAATAGAGTAAAAGACGTGGGCACATAGAGACGCATGCACTTCGGACATACTTGATCCCTGGTGCAGCCCCACACCTTGAACAGAGTGGAGAACACTTCTATGTCCAAAGTTTCCAGTGGTCCCCTGGTTGCTGCTCTTCAGTCTCCATGCTTGCCAGTTTGCGTTGTCAGATGTCTCTACTTTGTAACCCCCTCAACTGCCTTTTCCCAATATACTTCACAGTTGTCATCAACTTCATCCCATGACCAGGTCATTATTCACTTAGGCTGTTACAGTCAACGCATACCACATGTCCATACCATTTCAATATATTGTTTTCTATTTTCCAAAATTGTTTTACCGTCATTTTTTCTTTAAATTTATTTCTGTACTTAACAGTTTTTCTTTAACTTTTAATCCAGTGTCCAAATTTCCCAACCATGACATAAAATGCAAATAACACACTTGTACCATGAAATACAGTGATTTCTTACGGTATCAAAATTTCCCTGCAAATCTCAACATGCTTATCATTTACTAAGAATTAAATTCTATACAATAGTTATGTACAGCACAGAGAACAAATCAGGATATGGCATGAGGAGTCTTGTCAGCATCTAGCAAAAGACAATTCTGCCAGTTTAATATTTCGGTATGCATATTGCAAGAAGCGTAGCAGTTTTCTTTAAGGTCTAACGTGTGTCGAATTCCTGCTAACATTAGCCCTCATATCTGCATCACTTGACAGCAGCCACACCTTTGTAGGTAAGCCTGTATTCCTTGAAACCCTACATTTGCCAAAAACACAAGTAAAACTACACACAAATTGTGAGGTTCTTATGGCAAGTGCGCAATTTCCCTGAAATGTCAGTACATTTCTACCAGACTACAAGGCACAGCATCCCACAAGACAGTATTAGGACAATCTATTATCCCTACATCGGCGTTTTTTCTGGGTATGTTCACTGCTAAATTCTTTTTATTTAAAACCTACTACAATACGACAGTTGGAACTTAACTTTAGCAGATTCACAGTGCTAAATAGATGCTATTTTGATGAACACATCTCAAATCAATGTAAGCACTGCTGCTGTGGAAGCAATTTCCTCCTCAACCTTGATGTATGATAGCCTTGGGCATTAAAACTAAGCTGCGCATAGAAAGTACTCAACTACTGTCATGGATGTTACTGGTAGAGCAGGAGAAATGGTCAGAAATCATAGTTCATATTCAGGAGGTTTTGGGTTCACTTCTAAGCACAAGGGCAACTTACCGTTACAGAGTTCTTAAATACACTTTACATAATAAAAATAGGTTAGGCAATGTATGCACAACATAACATTTCTGATGCATGCACTTTGAACACATATCAACATACCACAACATACCGTGCTATAACCTAGTAGCATGATGAAGTTTCATTAACAAAACCTTTACTTACTCCATGCAGCAGAGTTCTTCTTGAGAAGATAACCAGTTTGCAGCTAGTCAAGAAACTCCTCGCACTTTATGGAACCCGAAGGTTCATTACCGCATTCACGAGTGCCCGCCACCTGTCCCTATCCTCAGCCAGCCCCATACAGTCCATAACCCCACATCACACTTCCTGAAGATCCATCTTAATATTATCCTCCCATCTATGCCTGGGTCTCCCCAGTGGTCTCTTTCCTTCATGTTTCCCCACCCAAATCCTGTACATGCCTCTCCCCTCCCCCATACATGCTACATGCCCCGCCCATCTCATTCTTCTCGATTTTATCACCCGCACAATATTGACTGATTGATTAACATTGGGTTCGAGACCTTATGGTCCCGATGCACCTAGGCCTTATAGACGGGCCCTTTGTGCCCCACAATTTAATATCAACTCAGGAGAGCCCTGTTCCTTTACTAAAGTTCCAGATGGCCCACAGACTTAAAATCTTAATGGCCTCTGGGTCCAAGATAGGAACCCAGATATTCTTTTCTTTTCTCTCAAAAGTCCTGGCAAACAAACCCCCTCCAGGTTCCCCAACAGGGCCCCTATGGACAGGCAGGCCCATTTACAGGGCATTTTGCATATCTCTCAAAAACCTCATCTTCTGGGTTCCCCAGTAAAGGAGCCCTCCCTCAAGGTCCCCCCCCCACATCCCACGTTCCCCTCAGACGGTAAGGGACCCCCATGGAGAAAGATGCCTGCATCTGGAGACTTTCCTAACACATCTTCCAGGGTCTCCAGTGAAGGAACTCCCGCCGAGGCCCCCTCCTGCACAATATTGAACAAAACCTTTAGCGAAGATAATCTGTGCATGTGCTTTTTAGCTAAACACCAAGCCAAGAAGCCATATACTGAGTGCTTTTTAATTAGGCGGCAAGCCATAAAACCAAATACTGAAGTACAAGTACACCTCCACAAACTCTTAACCTCTACACTAAACAGAGAATGGTCAACATCAAACTACAGCTGCATTATCCCCAGAAAAAGAGTCTCAGAAACCCACTGAATAGAAGGCTTGATAGGACATAGCACCAGTCTGGACATCTTGGAGAAGAGAAAAATCTCTTGTACCTGCTGGGAACCACCCCAATTCCCCTTTCAAGTAGCCTCTACAGTCTAGACACTATAGCATTTATGTTACCCGGGGCATAGAAAACACATATACATTGCTCATTGCAGGGTTGCCCAGAGTAAAATATTTTAAAATGATGGACAATAATGTTTCTGTTTCCCCCTGTACATGGACTCCAACTTCATGTTTCAAGCTAAAACAGAACTGCTGATGCCAGACTCTCCACTAACATACTACCAATATAGAACTGGAATGCTTAGCATGATGATCTACAGTATGTCGCACAGTGAATCATATTCCGCATCATCACCTTTGCCTCAAACTCTTCCTGCAAGTATCACTTCAGCACACCTGCCACTCAAAAAAGTATATCCTCACACATTCATCAGGGTTGAATTTTGACAGATGAGGTTATTCTAATTTTATGAAACATAAAACAGAAAAATAACCAATTTCAATCGAAGCATACTGAGGTGACAGGCAGATTCATTCCACTTTAGCTTCTCCATATTTCATAGCTGACACTATAACTATTTTCACACCAGTGAAGACGGTTCAAGTATATACAGACACTGATTTTGTTTTAAGTTTTTAAACTTACATCTCAAAGTATACACACAACATAACAATTCTTTGTGTTCGGTGTTGCACACTCTGATTCTAAATTTGTGAATGGTGACTCTTCTGTTACAAAACAGTTTAAAAAACTGAAGACTCCCCACAACACACTGATAAATTTGAGAATTTTAAACATGTCTTTCCACTTTTTACAGAACATACAGTATACAGTATTCTGTACCTTGGCAACAGATTTACAGTATGTCAACCTTGTCTGTAGCGCAGATGCTATAATTGAAAAAAAAAACTGATACCGCATGTTTCGTATTAGTGACAAGGGAAGCTTCAAAAGTGCACTGTCATACAGCACCACATTAAATCAAATGCAGCCTAAATGCACTCAAGACTTCCTTTGTGTTATGTACAGATTGGTGGGTAGGCCAATTAAGACTTATTTTCATATGGAATTATGGTTAGGTTAATTACAACTCTTCTTGCTCACATGGAGCAGTGGGTAGGCAAATTAAGACCTCTTGTTTTTCACATGGAATGATGTGTAGGTCAATTAAGACTTCTTTTAGTTTTTCATAAAAAGTCCCTGCTATGTTGAACTTTAAAAGAACTGAAATGGCTTGACCACTTCTCATAAAATTCCCTAATATCAAGTTTCATGATGATCTGTTCAGTTGTTCTTGAGTCATTACGTGCCTTGTGACAGAGAGAAAGATGATGGGCTGAGTGCGTTCAATAGGCACTCCACAAAAATAGATGAATACCTGATAAGAGAGAAGGGAATTTGGAAAAACACACAGGATGTTAATGTGACAAACATTGGTTTGGATAGATGTTATTAATGGCTGTGATGATTACAAAGGATAATTTAGCATCACATCCTGTCTGGCAAGTTCCAGCAACATAGGATCATCGAAGAACTTGTTGATAGATACATCTTCACTCAGACCTTTGCGGCGGCGAGTCTTGATCATAAACTCACGAGCAAGATGAGTTGCGGGTTGTGGCTCAAGGGGGCGGATAACAATACTTTTATCCAGAGGATCACCAGGAACAATCTGTAAAAGTAAGTGCCTGAAGTGAAATATCACACAAAATGAGTGAAATAACATACTACAATATAGTATTTTAGTATTTACTGATGTAATGGCCTGCACAGCAGTCCCCATCCTTTGTTTTGGGACAAAAAATACGGTCCTAAGATTTTTCTTCTATCATATACTGTCTTTCCTCTAAATTCTTCGGGTGTGCTGTTCAGTGACAACATACAATAACTCTTTTTAAGTCTGCTCCCTTGACTGCTGTATTAATGAATGAAGTCTGTTCATACCATCACAAACAGCAATTTTTAGATGGTATTAGTGACACTCCCTTCTTCTGTCCAAAGGCTATGGGAAGTCACAGAACACTTCAACCCTTAGAAGCCAAACTGCATGCCCAGTATACTCTGCAAAAGACCCTAGCCATTTAGGCTGCCCATCACTTGGCATGTTCCTCATGATGACTTTGGCGTTCGTTCAGTTTTCCCAGCATCATGCGGCAAGTCACTATAGTCAATTTTTCATGTCAAACATTTAAAAATTGTTAGGTGAGAATTTCAGCACTGGGGTGCATGTGCACACACATGCAAGTGCATACTTGGATTAGCTGCTCTTAGACATAGGACATCAAATATTCTAGGATCTTCAGTTCCTTTGGTCTGACATGCTTTTTTGACATCTTTAAACATGTTGCAATATTTGGTTGTCAGTTGCGATCGGATGACAGAGGAGATTCTGTATTTATATTCCACCACAGGAAATAATATTTTGGCACACCTTTTATAAATGTTTTTCTTTACATTTCGAATAATTAAAACAATTTCAATAATCCTCTGTGTACCACTGGACGACTGTCCATGCACTACCAATTGAAGAGCACTGGCACACACTCATAGAAGTTGTGTTATGTGGAAGAAACACACATATAGTATTTTGTAATAAAAAAAAATCACAGACTTTCAATAAGAGGCAACAAATTTTTGAATTTTAAACAGAATTTCATGATGAGTAAGAGTATGTGGGGGGTGTGGAGCATACTGTGCATATGCAAGAAATCAGGATATACGAAGAACAGTTGTATAATTGGAAGAAGTTGCAAATCAAAATAAGGAAACTGAGGTACACTGGTATGTGACAGATGTCATTATGTATACAATAATACCAGTGCTTTGCAGTGGTTAACAGTCCACAGTCAGGGTGACAGTAAACTGATTCTTACAGCACACAGCTGTCCTGTGTTCTACTGCACTTTCTCACCTGCCAATGGTGAAACACTGATAAGCAGAATGCCTGCCCTTGTGTATGAGTCCTGAGGTCAGTCTCAAAGCCAAATGAATCAATTGCTGGGATGAAGGCTTTGATGGTATACAGGGGTGAGCCAGGCACTGGAGCATCTTGTGTCACATGTCCTCTGAAAAGGACATAGCATTTACCCAGCTACATTAAAAAACCGTATTAAAGGAAGCAGTAGCAAGAATATAGTATTTATTTTCAATTCAGGCAGTAACACCTATTATTATTATTATTATTATTATTAAAATGATGATGCTACTAATATAATAGTAGAATATAAGCTATACGTAGAACTAAAAATTAAAAAAGAACATGATAAGATAAACTCTACTAACATTTTACTAGGACTTGGCAATTCTCATTTTATTATGTGTCTCAAACATATTTAGAGATGCAGGAATACAGAACAATGTTCCAAGTTGCAGTTCACACATTTTCCATGATCCAGTGCACCTCACTGGTCTTGACAGTCAGTTACCAGCTACAAAACTATTGTTAAAACATAATGAAGTCTGAATTATAACAAACCATCAATTTATCCACATCTTTCTGACAACACTATGAATGCATGTTCTAAATTAAAGATGGTCTATGCCAACATGAACACCAAATATCCTTCTTCAATGGCATATAGCATAATGGCCAAAATGATAACATAACCCAGGGTCAAGAAGCCAAGAATATTTTTTGCCTTTCATTGTGTTCACATTCAAAGTGGTTTACCTTGTACTAACAAGCCTCCCTACAAATCACATTGGAAAGCCCTACAATAACAAACATACAGGAGAAAGTGATTTATATAGTAGATATTGTACACGTCTGTAAACTTTGTGAACTCAGTTATGTTACAATCATTTTCACAACCAACCTTCGTTTGGCAAGCACAGTATAAACAGCTGAGACACAATCAGCTGGTGCTTGTACTTCCACGAACAGATATGGTTCCATCAGCCGGGGTGTGGCCATGAGGAATGCGGAGTAAGCAACACGCCGCGCCGTGGGGATGATCTGACCTAAGGAAACACAATGAGATATTACATGCTAGTAGTCCTCTTATTGAAATAGCAAGCCTGAATTGATGGCACTATAAAGAGCCAAATGGTTGCTCCTCAACTCAGACTGACCCTTTTTCAGGCAGCCCTACAGAAATGTCCATTAAAATATGCAGGGACCTCTTGATGTACCATGCTATCCTGTAAAGCCACACTAGACCCAATTACGGCCTCTTCAGCCAAGAGCCCTGAAACATACGGAACTGTACAAGCCCCGCATCATAGAATTCTCAATACTGACTGGCAGGATTTTACAATGCAAATACTGTATTGCATATCTGTAATTCAAAACATCTTTATAATGCTGAGAAGCCTTGCAAAGCAGTGTTTTATCCACAGGCATGTTACAGTTCTGTGATCAAGAGGAGGTAAGATGGAAAGGGGACAGACAGCTGCAATTTGGATTAATCAATGGAAAGAGAACCATAAAATCACTGGGGACTGCTCTTACTGGTTCAGCTGTTCTCAGAATGGCTACAGGGAAGGGGGGAAATGCTGAATTGTGACAATACAATAACTTGGCAGACTAGCCACATGATTTTTCCCCTATCATGAAACCTTAATTTAGTTCATGTACACTCCACATACATGGAATAATGTTGTTACTGATGTACTGCTAAGCTGCCACACACTGATTAAGTTATCAAAAAAATGCTCTAGTAGCAATGGTTTTGACATTTAACCCTGCGCCACTGGGAGAAACCAGCAATTTAAACCTTCATACTTAAAATGTCAACACACTTCTCTTGTATTATTCTTTTTGCCACAAATTTAACTCACAGTCTCCCACATTTTGTTAAGCTTCAATACACATGACTCTGTGGGAGTTCATTCTTGTGCACAATCCATAAGTTCCTTCCTTATAATGGATTCAATTTTAAAGAGTCCCTGTTTAAGCATAACATCATATCAAGTGTCACCAAATTCAGGCCTTAAGTTACAAAGATCGAAATGCACAGAATCTTCAGACATTACAGTAATAATCACAGCACATATTTTGACTGTGTAATAACTATCACATGGGCAAGGTATGCACAGACTGCAGCAAAAACGCCTGTTACATTCATAGTGCTACAGGATTTCCTTCTTGACTGAACTCCATACATGCCAATAGGTGATGTCTAACATGATACCAATTTAACCATCATAGAGTCCATACCTCCACCACGATGCAAAGGCTCCAGTGCTATCACAGCATCCAGAATCTTGAACTTGACATTTCTGATTGGTTCTTCACACAAGGGTCCTTCCCGAGTGCCCCATTGAAAACCCTGAACAATTGAGTCTTTAACAGAACTCAAAAGTCCTTTGTCTACCTCTGAGGGCAACGTGTCATCCACCAGGATGTTCGGGCCTGTTGAATCGGGGCCAAATGCCCAGATTGAACGAGCTGCAAGCAAATCCCAGTCGTATTTTGTCTGGAAGAACTCCCCTAAACGTTTCCTGGAACAAAGTCAGTTCTTTAAACAGAAAACACACACACACACACCTTTATAATGAAGACAAAAGGAGGTAACATCAAAGAAACAGGCATATGTAAGGAGGCAGGTTTATTGGGAATGGCTGACTTCACATTCTGGCCCCCTTTACTCCTATGACAGGGATGCAAAACATTTGAATAGTATCATGGATCAGACCCACAGCATGCTTGAATGGATCACAATCATACCATTCACTGTTACAGCAATATTACCTCATTTCTGTTGCAAATGTTTCTTCTCAAATTCTAACTGACAGTGAAAACATTAACAGTTCAATAAACAATCTAACTGTTATAATTTAAAACTCACTTGTTCCAAGAGATTTGTACGACTTCATTTTCAATGTCTTCAGCAAGTCCTTTTTCAAGTGGCTCAGCAATCATTGTGATTTTGTTCTTCTTGTTGGGTGTCTCAGCAAAACACTTAAGTGATGATGTCTCTACCACAGTCTCACAGAATGCTACCACTGGGTCTGCAACTTTTATATCTGCACATCAAAGCACACATGAATCATATATTATGAAGAACTGAGGCAGCTTGTCAATGGATAGTAAGAGTTTGATTCCCTTATCTTTACCACTATGTCCGGAGCAGTTCACAGGTCAGCCTCCTATCCAATGGAGAGCCATGAGAGGATCAGCATCATCAACTGTAAACCTATGGAATGATTATTTCCTCATCTGTTTACCCCTTCCCCTTCACCTCTGCACTGACATAAGCATAGCCTTTTCTCTCCAACCCATGCATATTCAGCCAAGTAGATTGGTTATGGGTCTTGTACAAAATTGTTACCTGCTGTGAGAGAAACAGGAAGTCCTCCTTCTTAGTCAAGAGAACAAGAAAGATGGCCAAAAAGGTTTGCACTTCAGATTTTATTTTCAGTGTACTTCATCACCCACACTCCTGAGTCTGCTTGGTTAATTGGATTTGTACAATTGCATCATCCTGGTAATTCTGCTAATCATTCAGGTCCTAATATTTGTAATGAACTCACAGAGTGCATGTGCAGATGGACTTTGTCTTGTGTATTTTATTTTATTTAATAAACATCTACTTCATCTTGTTATAACAATGTACTCATTGTGTTATATGCGGAGAAAGGCAAGACTGGGAAAGAGAAGCAGCATGATGTGACAGAGCATGGTTGACTGACCTGCTGTCCTTATCAATGGGTGCAGGGATGCAGCCAATTTATGCTGAACATTTACTCACAAAACCCCAAGGTCTAGAAGGGGCAGATCTTTAGTATCATGTAGTTGTATTTATTCAAGTTGTGATGCTCAAGCTATGCAGCAGCCATCTTTTACTTAAAAATAATACTTCATAAAGTCTGTGAATTTTGACTATAATTAATGACCAACTTGATGCACTGATTATTATTTTTTATTCATAAAATACTATTTTCCTCTACATGTTTCGAGCATCAAGTGCTCATCCTCATGAGGAAATAGTCGTATATATGCAGCATATGGAACCGTCACTCTCTATAAGAGTTCCTGGTGGCCTGTCCATATGCAGCCAGAGTGAGAACTGACTGTAGGGGGAAGGTTGTTGGTGGGTGTCTTAAGACACCCACCAACAACCTTCCCCCTACAGTCAGTTTTCACTCTAGCTGCGTAT
>JGI20166J26741_11942250_pt1 | contig 19690 bp, 12 predicted proteins | sample TergutCu122P5_FD_26741 | JGI IMG/M metagenome (IMG submission 26741)
ACTGAAGTGCGTCGTGCGGGCGTGGCGGAATGGCAGACGCGCCAGGTTTAGGTCCTGGTGGGGCAACCCGTGTAGGTTCAAGTCCTATCGCCCGCACCAGAAACCGAAATCCAGATTACGACGACTATCATTGAGGCATGAAAGACAAGAGAAACAACAGAGACCTTAAACCTGGCGAGTGGCGAATCGAAAAATTCGAGGACGACACCTGGGAATTCAAGGCCCGTTATCGGATGGATCTTCTGGATCTCCTCCCTGACTATATCATGCGCAATCGAGCAATGGCGATAGGTCTGTATCTGGTGTTTCTCGGCATCCTTCTGATTGGCGTCGGATTTTACGTTGAGTGGAAGGTCACCTCTCTCCTGCTTGCCTTTCCTTTGTGCGCGCTCGGAGCGGTATTCCTTCTACTCTTAGGCTGGCCCTTTAGATTCAGAAGGGCTCATGGCAATCCTCAGTGGATTCTCGACCACAAACTCCGATATAGAGAGGGAAACCGAACAGTAACGCTCCGCTCGACTCCGGGCGGAAAGCTCAGATCCGATTCTGGTAGCCTCTTCCCCCTGCATTGTCTGGAGACTCTTCAGATTGACCGAAGCGATGAAGTGCCTGGAAGAGTTGGCCTCTGGTTCACTGGTGAGACAACATCAGGAGATCGATTGTTGTCATGGCCTGGTTTTCCTGAGCAGGATGCCCTCCAGATTCATTCCGCCTTGCTCGGCTTGATCGGGATATCCGCGCCGGTCGCACCACATCAATCTACCGACAAGGCGGCTACTGAGCCTGATACAACCCTCGAGTTCGACTATACCAACAGGTTCTATCGAAGTTTGTTAGCACCAATGACCTGGGTAGCGATGCTCCTGCCCATTCTAATACTGTTTGCCTCTGCACCTATGTTAGACAGATGGGCGCCGACAATTAATGGCGCCTTTTTCGCATTGATACCGGTCGCGTTGATGCTCTTGAGTTTTCTCGTCTTACTTGTTGTTCTACAAAAGATGCAGTGGTTTCTTGCAAAGAAGCTCACTAAACAAGGTATCGCGGACTTTCATCAAGACGATATGACACTTACTCTGGGATCCCAAGTTCTACGCTTGCGCTATCATGATATTCGAAGCCTCCAACCGATTTATGCTTGGGGCGATCTCATCGAACTGCGGATCCAGCTTCGCTCCCGTGGCACCTGGAAGCTCAGCCTCGCCGTAAAGAAAAGCGTGACGAAAACCTATGAGATCAATCGTGACTTCATCTTCCCGGGCAGGTGATCGATGGTTATGAGGTGCAAGCAAACACCATCCATGTAGAATCCGCGAGATGATGGTCGTGGCGGCGTACCTGGTCCTCCCCTCCCGCTGATCCGCCGCTCGCGCAGCTTTCGTATGTGCTGTTGCATTTCACACTCGCCCGGTATTTCCGGTAGAATAAGACGCTCGGTAATCCCTGCCCGCGCGCAGCCTTGACGACAAGGAACTCGTACATGATCGGTGAATTCACCCGCTTCGACATGCAGCGCAAACCCGCGAAACCCTGGCGCATCTTCGCGCCGATCATCTGGGGACTGAGCTTTCCCAAGGCCTGGCGACACCGCTCCCGCGTCGACAAAACCGGCATGCCGGCAGACCTGAAGCCGCCCTACTTCCTGCTTTGCAACCACAACTCCTTCATGGACTTCATGATCATGTCGACGGCGACCTTCCCGCATCAGGCCAACTACGTGGTCGCCATCGACGGCTTCATCGGCATCGAGTGGCTGCTGCGCCCCGTCGGCGGCATCTGCGCGCGCAAGTTCACCCGCAATATCTCGGCGGTGCGCGGCATGCTCGCCGGCGCGCACGCAGGCACAATCGTCTGCCAGTTTCCTGAGGCGCGCTACTCGCTCTGCGGGACGCATTCGATGCTGCCGGAGTCCCTGGGCAAGATGGTGCAGAAGATGAACATCCCGGTCGTAACGCTCATCATGCACGGGCACCATGTCAACTCGCCGTTCTGGCATGTGGGCAACCGCGGCGCGAAACCGATCAACGCGGAGATGAAGCTGCTGATCACCCAGGAGGAGACGCAGACGCTCTCATCCGATGAGATCAACAAGCGCCTCGCTGCGACCTTCGTCTACGACGACTTCGCCTGGCAGAAAGAGCATGGTGTCCGGATCACGAAGCGCGACCGCGCCGAGGGCCTTCACAGCGTGCTGTACCAGTGTCCTGCCTGCCACACGGAATATGAGATGAGCTCCGCAGGCCACGAGCTGCGCTGCAGGCACTGCGGCAAAAGCTGGGAGATGAGCGAGCTCGGCGAGCTGCGCGCCACCTCCGGTGAGACGGAGTTCTCTCACATCCCCGACTGGTACGAGTGGCAACGCGCCAACGTGCACAGCGAAGTCGAAGCCGGCGCCTATAGCTTCTCCGCTGAGGTGCGTATCGAGTCGCTCCCCAACTCCAAGGGCTTCGTGGTCTTCGAAGAGCCGGGACAGCTGACGCACGGGCCCGAGGGCTTCACGCTGACGGGCGTCTGCCAGGGCGAGCCCTTCACGCAGCGCTGGACGGTACGCGAGCTGTATTCCTGCCACATCGAATACAACTACAAAGGTCGCGGCGACTGCATCGACCTGAACACGAACAACGACACGCTCTACCTCTTCCCGCAGAGCGAGAAGTTCTCAATTACGAAGATATCGCTTGCCACTGAGGAGTTGTATAAGTTAAGCGTTCTCAACTAAGGCAAGCTGGGCGGTCTGCAGGTAGACGCGCGCGGCCATCTCCTGATCAAGCGTATGCAAGCCTATATTGTCACCGCCGAAGGTCTGGTAGCGACCGATGTTGGTCGAGGCATTGTCCTCCTCCTCGACCTGCTCCTTGACGAACCAATCCAGGAACTGGATTGTTTTGAAGTCCTTGTTATCCTGAGCCTCCTCCACAATTGCGTAGATGAGCGCCGTCACCGACTGCTCGTGTTCCAGAGTCTGCGACAGCACTGCTTCGAGACTGTCGAAGTCGCTCGGCGGCGCTTCGACCGCTCCCAGCTTTACCTGTCCGCCCGCATTCATCACGAAGTTATAGAAGATGAGCGCGTGATCCATCTCCTCCTTGTACTGCACGTAGTACCAGTGCGCGTAACCATCGAGGTTCATGCCGCGCAGCCATGCTGACATCGAAAGATACAAATGGGCTGAATAAATCTCGGCAATGATCTGTTCGTTAAGCAGTTTTTCAACTTCTGGCGCAAACATAGGAACTCCTCACTGGTAGGTTTCATTCTCATCTCTCAGCATAGCGCATTTCTCCGCCCCACAACAAATAAGCAAAAACACGATCGGACGCGCAGACCTCGTTACCTTCTCGTATAATGGAACCAGATCGGACTGGGTCAAAAGCCAGCCCACAGAGAGGGTCGAAGGAGCACGCGTGGCAAGTATTCAGTTAGAGCATATCACGAAGATTTATCCGGGCGGCGTAGTCGCTGTAGAAGATTTCAACCTGACAATCGAAGACAAAGAGTTCATCGTCCTGGTTGGACCCTCGGGCTGCGGAAAATCCACCGTGCTGCGCATGATCGCCGGACTCGAAGAGATCAGCTCGGGCGCGCTCTCTATCGGCGAGCGGCTGGTTAACGATGTCGCGCCGAAAGACCGCGACATCGCCATGGTGTTTCAGAACTACGCGCTCTATCCGCACATGACGGTTTATAAGAACATGGCGTTCAGCCTGCAGCTGCGCAAGACGCCCAAGAGCGAGATCGACGAGAAAGTCAGAGCAGCGGCAAAGATCCTTGACATCGAACACCTGCTTGACCGCAAGCCCAAGGCGCTGTCAGGCGGACAGCGTCAGCGCGTCGCCTTAGGGCGCGCGATGGTGCGCGACCCCTCGGTGTTTTTGCTTGACGAGCCGCTCTCCAACCTTGACGCGAAGCTGCGTACCTCAATGCGCGCCGAAATCACGAAACTGCATGAGCGCCTTGGCACGACCTTCGTCTACGTAACGCATGACCAAACCGAGGCGATGACCATGGGGGATCGGATCGTCGTCATCAAAGACGGCGTCATCCAGCAGATCGACACCCCGCAGAACCTCTATGACCACCCGGTGAACTTGTTTGTGGCGGGCTTCATCGGCTCGCCGCAGATGAACCTGATCGACGCGACCCTGAAAGCAACCGCGAACGGCTACTGCGCGCGCTTCGGAGAGACCGGGATCACGATACCTGAACAGCTTATGCCCGCCGATGTCGGCGCGTGCTACATCGACAAGCCGGTGGTGATCGGCATCAGACCCGAATCCATCAGCGAGGCTGGCTCTTATCAAAACGGATGCTCGCAGATCTCAGGAGATGTCGATCTTGCGGAGTCCATGGGGGCAGAAAAGTTCATCTACTTTCTGTGCGAGGGCAACGACTGCATCGCAAAGGTCCCGGGAAGAAGCGGCATTCAGAACGGAGATCGGGTCTCGCTCGCCGTGGACTGCTCAAAGCTGCACGTATTCGACAAAGAGACCGGGCTGATCATAAGCCATTAGGGGTGAGAACTGATGGTTTCCTGTCAGGAGGTGATGTGTTCACTGGACGGACTGGGATTGGGTTGTGAAGCCCTGTGACTTCACGGCATGAGCCGCATGGATTACGTACACGATGGAGGTAGAATAGTGAAAAAAAGACTGGCATTGGCCTTGGCCCTGGTGATGGTGCTCTCGGTGGCTCTCATGGGCTGCGGCAAGAAATCAAGCGACAACGCTCAGACTGACAGCGGTTCGCTGAAGGGGCAGAAGATTACGGTCATCCTCCCCCAGAACGAGGCGGACACCGTTGGTTTTCGCACGAAGATGACCAAGCAGTTCGAGAGCGAGACCGGCATCAAGGTCGAGCTCATCGAGAAGGGCTGGGAGGCGGTGGCAGACGACGTCCGCGGCGACCTGTCCTCGGGCGGCGGCAGCTATGACGTCATCGAGTTCGACAACTCCTGGATCGCGGAATTCATCAAAAACGAGTGGGTTGCCCCGATCGACGAGTATATGAGCACCGATATGAAAGACGGCATCGTCCCCGGACTCCTCGACCTGTTCTCCAAAGACGGAAAGCATTATGGGATCGTCTGGAATAACGATACTCGTTTCTACATGTATAACTCCAAGATGATCCAGGATGCAGGACTTACCGAAGCTCCCAAAACCTGGGATGAAGTGGCCGCGCTCTCGAAGAAGATCAACGGCCCCGCCTACATGGACACCTACAAGCAGGAGCAGATGGGCACCAACGAAGAGATGTTCGTCGTATACTCCTTCGGCGGAAACTTCCTTGACAAGGACGGCAACCCGATCGTAAGCACGGACCCGGGCGTCAAGGCAGCCTACACCTGGCTGGCTCAGGCCTACAAAGACGGCGTCTTTGGCAAGGACGCACTGACGCAGGACTACGAAGAGGTCGCGTCAGGCTTTAACGCCGGCAGCTTCCCTTTGATGCTGCAGGCCGTACCGAATGTCTACGCAAACTCCAACGACAAGACTCAGTCCAAGATCGTGGGCGCTGTCAAAGTCGCGGACTACTCGGTATCGAAGACCGGCAACGAACAAGTCGTTCTGACACTGCCGGAAGCTATGGCCATCACGACGACCTCCAAGCATAAGGAAGCCGCCTGGAAGTACATCGAGTACATGTCCAGCAAAGAGATGGACAAGCAGCGGGCTTTGCAGACCGGCGCCCTGCCGATCTGGTCGGATCTGTACAACGATTCCGAGCTGCTGCAGAAGTTCCCGATCTATGAGCAGTTTGGCAAGCAAGCCGCCAACTCGAAGGGTTATCCGACGATACTCTGGGTCGCGGACTTCGCCGACATCGTTGCCAAGCAATCTCAGAAGATCATGACCGGCAGCGTGCCCGTTGATAAGGGGCTGGCCGATATGCAGGCACTGATGGAAGCTGCGAAGAAGAAATCCGAACAGCAGTAAACTCTGTCTTTTGCGGTATTCCCGGCAAGACAGGGTTCTTGTCGGGAATACCGTCCCCTTCCCCGGCGCAAGGACCGTACTAAGGAGCAGTAGATCAGGAACATGAAGGCGAAACAACCCAAGAGAAGGAACAAAGAACCGTTCGTCGAGCGATACCTGGGGCCGATCCTCGTTACTCCCAGCACCCTGACGATCTTCGGGATATTACTGCTCCCGATACTTTTCGCCCTGTATATGAGCGTGAACCGAATCAGTTTCAAAGGCGCCAGCACGTTCTATAAATTCGCCGGGCTCAGCAATTTCATCTCGCTGTTTACCACCGATCCCTGGTTTAAAGAATCCCTGTTTGTGACGATCCTCTTTGTTGTTCTGACCGTAGCTGCAGAGATCGTCATCGGCGTCGCAGCCGCCCTGGTGCTTAACAAGAAGTTTCGCGGGAGGGGCTTCGTGCGGGGTCTGATGATACTTCCCTGGGCGATGCCGACAGTTGTCAACGCCGTCATGTGGAAATGGATATTTAACGCGCAGTACGGCGCGGCTAACGGGCTGCTCCTCAAGCTGGGACTGGTCCATACCGGAGTAAACTGGCTGGCGACACCGACGATGGCCTTCCTGAGCGTGTTCATCGCCAATGTCTGGAAAGAGACTCCCTATGTGATCCTGCTCGCGATCGCGGGGCTCTCAACAATCCCTGACGATCTGTACGAAGCCGCCAGCATCGACGGCGCCGGTGGCTGGAAGTCGTTCTGGCGCATCACCCTGCCGATGATCCGGCCGGTACTGATGATCCTGCTAATCACGAAGACGATCTGGGCATTCCAGACCTTCGACCTGGTTGCGATCATGACCAGCGGCGGGCCGCAGAACGCAACGAACCTGCTCTCTTACTACATCCACTTCATCGCCTTTAAAAGGACCGATTTCGGGAGCGCGGCCGCCATGAGCTATGTCCTGTCCATGATCTGTTTCGCGCTGTCCTTCGTCTATATCAAAGTGTTCATGAACAACGACGACGCTGAGGAACGGCGCGAGAAGAAATTCAGGAAACAGGCGCTGAGAAAGGGACTGGCGATCGACCATGAAGCTTAAGAAAACAGCTGGGCGCGCTGTCCTGTACCTGCTGGTGCTCCTGATCATCGTCATCACGATAGCGCCCTATCTGTGGCTTATCATCTCCAGCTTCTCAACAAAGATCGAGCTGATCACGCGCAAAGTCTTTCTATTCCCGCATAACTTTACCCTGATGAACTATCAGACCCTGGGCGCGGGCGACTTTATCCCCGCCGCAGCCAACAGCATCATCGTGACTTCGCTGACCGTAGTGATCTCGGTGATCATCGGGGTACTTGCCGCCTACGCATTCTCGCGCTTCCGCTTCCGTGGGCGCAACTCGCTGCTGAACCTTTCGCTCTTCACGCAGATGATACCGCCGATCGCGCTCATCATCCCGATGTACCTCATCTTCAAGCGCCTGGACATGATCAATACGCGGACGACACTCGTGCTCATCTATCTGTCGCTGGTCTTGCCCTATCTGATATGGATCATGAAAAGCTATGTGGACGTGACGCCGAAGGACCTGGAAGAGGCGGCGATGATCGATGGCTGCAGCCGGCTGAAGGCCTTCTTCTTCGTGGTGCTGCCCATGATCTCAACGGGGCTTGCCGCCACCGTGATCTTCAGCTTTATCATCACCTGGAACGAGTTCTTCTACGCCTTCAGCCTGACGAAAACGCTCGACGCCAAGACCCTGCCGGTACTGATCTATGACTTCAACTCGAAGTTCGGCGCAAATTATATGATGTCTGCCACCGCGGGAGTTCTGGCGAGCATCCCCCCGGTGCTCATCGCCCTGCTGTTCCAGAAGTACATCATCACCGGCCTGTCAGCGGGCGCCGTCAAGGAATAAACACCAAAGGGCCAGTTCCTTTTGTGTTATTGGGAAGGTGAGTATGCGATACTTCCTCGGAGTCGACAGCGGCGGATCGAAGGCAGCCTATGCCCTCGTGAGCGAGACGGGCGAGGCGATCAGCCTGCACGTCGGTCCGGGTTACGCCCGCACGATCGACAGCACTGATACGACGGTCAGCCTGATCGGCGAGGGCGTCAAGGGCTGCCTCGCCGAAAGCCCGATCAATCTATCCGCGGTGGAGAGTATGGCCATTGGGCTCTCGTTTTACGGAGAGCTCGCAGGCAAGGACGCGGAGATGGTCGCGGCCTTGAAGGCGGCCTTTGTCGGGATCAACTGCTATGTCACGAACGACTCGGAAGTCGGTTGGGCCGGCTCGCTGGCCGGAAATCCCGGCATCAACATCGTCGCGGGTACCGGGGCGATTGCCTACGGACGAAACGCCACCGGCAAGGCCGCGCGGGCAGGAGGCTGGGCGCCCTTCTTCGGCGACGAAGGCTCCTGCTACTGGCTGGGCCGCAAAACCATGGAGCTCTTCAGCAAGCAGGCTGACGGGCGTCTCGCGCGCGGCCCGCTCTATGACCTCGTGCGCCGGAAGTTCTCGCTGGGAGACGACTTCGCGTTCATCGAGCTGATGGAGCGCGACTATCTCCCCTCACGCAAGAAGGTCGCTGAGCTCCAGATCCTGCTTGAAGAGGCCGCCGTAGAGGGAGATCCCTCCAGCTTCCCGGTCTACGAGGAGTGCACCGACGAGCTGGCGCTGTGCATCGCGGCAGTCGCAGACCAGCTGGGACTGACGGGGGCTCCCTTCGCCGTGTCCTATTCCGGCGGTCTGTTCCAGCCCGCCGACGGGCGTGAGCTTAGCGCCCGGGCGAAAGAGCGCTACGTGACCGCGCCGCTGCGCGCCAAGGTCGGGGCACTGGGCGGGCGCCTGCAAAAACCGCTCCTGGAACCCTGGCAGGGCGCGGCGATCTGCGCTGTTCGCGAGTCGTGCCCCGAGCTGCTGGAGCAGGTCATCGACGGCATGTTGAAAGGATGAACACCTATGGATGAGGTCAAAGGCTTTTTCAGAGAGGGCGCGCAATTCTTCGAAGAACATGGCGCCGGATTTACCGCTGCGGAGATCGCGCAGCAGCCCCGCCTGTGGGTGGAACTGGGCACGCAGATGGCGGCGCGTGCAGACGAGATCGCGGCCTTCCTCGCCCGGGCGAAAGAGCGCCGCGTGATCTTTACCGGCGCCGGAAGCTCCGCCTTCATCGGAGACGCGCTCGCGCCACTGATCGCAAAGGACTTCGGCCTGCGCGCTGAGTCCATCCCAACGACCGAACTCGTATCCGCGCCTCACTCGTTTCTGTTCGCCGACGTCCCCACCCTGCTGGTCTCGTTCGCGCGCAGCGGCAACAGCCCTGAGTCCTTCGGCGCGCTGGAGTATGCGCGCGGGATCGTCACAGACCTCTATGAAGTGGCGATCACCTGCGATGGCAGCGCGCGGCTGGCGGAACTGACCGCCGCCTCAGAGACGAGCCTGCTCCTGGTCATGCCTGAGGGCTCCAACGACCGGGGATTCGCCATGACAAGCAGTGTCTCCTGCATGATGCTTGCCGGCTACCTGTTGTTAGCCGGAGACGCCAGGGCAGGTATAACAGACGATATCGCAGGGCTTGCCCGGAACCTGAACGCAGCAGCGTGGTCTCTTTCAGAGGCCGCGGCCCGCTGCGCAGCGTGGAACTTCGACCGAATCGCCTACCTGGGCAGCGGCTTTCTCAAACACATCGCTCACGAAGCCTCGCTCAAGATGATGGAGCTGACGAACGGTACGGTCAACGGAACATTCGAGAGCGCCACCGGCTTTCGCCACGGTCCCAAAAGCATGATCAAAGACACGACCCTGACCGTGCATCTGATCTCGCCCGACCCGTTTACCGCACGCTACGACATCGATCTGCTGCGCGAAGTCTGCGGGCAGAAGAAACAGAATCAGATTGTCGCAATCGCCGCTGCAGACGCGGGAGAGCTGGCAGGCGACGAGGTCGTCCGTGTCGCTCCTCGAACGCGCGATATCTGCGCGGGCCTTGAGATGCTCGCCTTCTGCCAGATGCTCGCGCTCTACAAGTCGCTTGCGCTGGGAGTTGCCACCGACGACCCCTCGCCAACCGGCGAAGTGAACCGCGTCGTCAAGGGAGTCACCATCTACCCGCTCACAGAAAGGGCGTGAGTATGAGTAAGTCCCTGCTTCAACAGATCGTCGCTGCCAATAAGCGCGGCGAGCGACGCGGCATCTGTTCGGTCTGCTCAGCCAACGAGGATGTGCTACGCGCCGTGCTGCGCCGCGCGCGCACAAACGGCTGTCCGGCGCTGATCGAATCGACCGCCAACCAGGTCAACCAGTTCGGCGGCTATACCGCCATGACGCCCGCCGACTTCGCGAGCTTCGTGCGCCGTCTGGCCGCCGAAGAGGACGTGCCGGCTGCCCGGGTCATCCTGGGCGGCGATCATCTGGGGCCGCTCACCTGGACCGACCTGCCTGAGGAAGAAGCGCTTCGCAATGCCGAGCAGCTGGTCGCCGACTGCGTGCGGGCAGGCTACGCCAAGATCCACCTGGACACCAGTATGCGCGTAGCAAGCGATGACGCAGACGCGCCCTTCCCGGCGAGCATCTGCGCGACCCGCGGCGCGCGTCTGGCTGCCGCCTGCGAACAGGCGTACCAGCAGCTTGGCGACGATGCCGATCCGCCCTGCTACGTCATCGGCAGCGAAGTACCCGTGCCGGGCGGCGACCTGCGCGTCGACGCCAGGAAAGTGAGCGATCCGGCAGACGCACTGCAGACGATCGAAGCCTATCGTAAGGCCTTCAACGAAGCAGGGCTTACCAACGCCTTCGGCCGTGTGATCGCCCTCGTGCTCGAGATGGGCGTCGAGTTCCACGAGTGGACGCTCGACGAATACGACCGCTCGCGAACCGCAGAGCTTGTAGCCGCGATGCGCGAGACCCCGCTTGCCATTGAGGGGCACTCGACCGACTACCAGACGCCGGCCGCGCTGCGCGCCCTTTGTGAGGACGGCGTTGCCATACTGAAAGTCGGCCCCGGCTTCACCTTCGCCGCGCGCGAGGCGCTCTTCGCGCTGGAAAACGTCGAGCGGGAGCTGTTCTGCGGCAGCCGGCGCCCGCTCTCGAATCTTCGCAGGGTTCTGGACGCGGCCATGCGCGCCAACCCGAAGTACTGGGCATCCTATCATCAGGGCACAAAAGACGAGCAGTCCTTCGCGCGCGCCTACAGCTTCTACGACCGCGCGCGCTACTATCTGGGAGATCCGCAGGTGCAGACCGCGCGCCAACTGCTGCTGGACAACCTGGCAAGCGCGCCGGTCCCCCTGCCGCTGCTTGGCCAGTACCTGCCGGCGCAGTACGAGCGCGTGCGTGCCGCTACGCTGCGAAACGAGCCCCACGAGCTCCTCTACGACCACATCGGTGACGCCATCGACCCCTACCTGGCCGCCACTGGCGGCGATAGCGCTGAGCGCATAAAGTAAAACGCAGATGGTGTCGGCGCCCCGGATCGTGGACAGACGGTGCGCGATCACGAAGGCCATAAAAAAAGGGGATAAGGATGTCAAAGCCAGTCTCAAAAGCCGCGAGCAGCAAAGTGATGATCGAGCTGGTCTTATAGCGTCCCAGGTAACTGAACAGCTTTCTCAGCACAGCAACATCATGACCTCACTTGGATATCATCAAAAAAAGTACGCCCGGACAGGCGCAAAAAGCAGGGATAAACCCCGTTTCTTATAGTAACATAGGAACGAAAAGCGACACAGAAGGGTCGGTCCCTTTTGTGCGAAATGAAGGGATCTCCTATGCCCCGAACTACCGTCACAGCTTCTGCCGGCGTCGACGCCTATACGGGCGCCTCGGTGCCCTTTCGCAAGGTCGCGCGTAAGTTCCTCCGCTACTACACGCCCTACAAGGGGTTGCTTGCCTTCGATCTGCTGTGCGCCACGCTTGTATCGGCCGTCAATCTCGCGTTTCCGCTGATACTCAGCGCGCTGACCAAGGGGCTGTTCAGCGGCCCGTCCGCAGCTATCTACCACGCGCTCTGGCTCATCGCACTGGGCATGGTCGCGCTCGCGATCATCTCCTGCGCCTCGCAGTACTATATCACCTACTGGGGCCACCTCATGGGGGCGCGCATGGAGACCACGATGCGCCAGGATCTCTTCGACCAGTACCAGCGTCTGTCGTTTTCCTACTATGATCGCAACAACACCGGCGAGATGATGAGCAAGCTTATTTCGGACCTCTTCGACATCACCGAGCTCGCCCACCACGGCCCCGAAAACCTGCTGATCGCCGTGCTTATGATCGTCGGCTCGCTGACGATACTGTTCTTCATCAACATTCCGATGACCCTGATCCTGTTTGCCATCACCGTCACGATACTCGTGCTCAGTTACTACAAGAACCGCCAGATGGGCGCCGCGTTCTTTGACAACCGCGTCAAGATGGCCGGTATCAACACGCGCCTGCAGGACACGCTGTCCGGCATACGGATCGTCAAAAGCTTCACCAATGAAGACATGGAGCGCCGCAAATTCAGCAGGGGCAACCTCGCGTTTCTCGAGTCGAAGTCGCGCGCCTATCGCACCATGGCCGACCTGAGCGCGCTCAACGTGTTCTCACAGGGGCTGCTCTACGCGGCGGTGCTCGTCTGTGGCGGCTTCTTCATCGCGCGCGGCACGTTGACCGCCCCCTGGCTGGCGGTCTATGCCCTCTACATCACGATGTTCATGAGCCCCATCAAGCTCCTCGTCGAGTTCACGGAGCTCTTCCAGCAGGGCTACGCTGGCTTCCGGCGCCTGCTTGAGGTGCTGAGCGAAGACCCCGGCATCACGGAGGCGCCGGGCGCCGTGGCGCTGACCGCGGCGTCAGGCGGCTTGCAAAACCGGATCCGCTATGACAACGTAAGTTTTGGCTACGGGAGCGAAGAGGACGTGGTCTGCGGCATCGACTTCGAGATACCGGCCGGCAGCACGGTCGCGCTGGTCGGTCCCTCCGGCGGCGGCAAGTCAACGCTCTGCGCGCTGCTGCCGCGCTTCTACGAAGTGCGCGCAGGCGCCGTCACGGTTGATGGTCAGGATGTGCGCGAGGTCACGCTTGAGTCGCTGCGCGGCGCCATCGGCATCGTGCAACAAGACGTCTACCTCTTCGCCGGCAGCATCGGCGAGAACATCGCCTACGGCAGACCCGACGCCACCGCAGGCGAAGTCGAACAGGCCGCAAAGGATGCAAACATCCACGACTTCATCTGCAGCCTGCCCGACGGCTACGACACCTACGTCGGCGAGCGCGGCGTGAGGCTCTCCGGCGGCCAGAAGCAACGCATCGCCATCGCCCGCGTCTTTCTGAAGGACCCCCCGATCCTGATCCTGGATGAAGCCACGAGCGCCCTGGATAACGAGAGCGAGCGCTATGTGCAGCGCTCCCTTGAGCGCCTGTCCCATGGACGCACCACACTCGTGATCGCCCATCGCCTCTCCACCATCCGAACCGCCGACCACATCCTCGTGATCTCTGGTGGCGCCGTCCGCGAACAGGGCACGCACGCCGAGCTTCTCGCTGCCAACGGCCTCTACGCCCACTACTACAACCTGCAGTTCGAAGGACTTGAGTCTCACAGGGATGCTCTCTGAGATCGTTCTCGCAAGACTCGCAGCCGCAAGGCCGCCACGCCTTGCGATGCCTCGCGATGCCTTGCGACGCCTCGCCACGCCTTGCGACGCCTCGCCAAGCAATATCCACATAAGACTCAAACGCCCTGATTGGCGCCTTGCAGGTAGCGCCAGGCTAAGCCCCGCGGAGTAGACCAGGCCGGACGGCAAGGCGACAGACTTAAGCTCTGTGCAACAAAAACGGCCTTGAGTGGCAGAGATTAACGGAAACGTACGGTTTCTTCATGCGAAATGGGCTCAAAATGGCACTTGAACGGTCGTTTCCTGCTAAAAACCACTCACAAACCGTACGTTTCCGTTAATCTCTGCCACTCAAGAGCAAAAATGGGCTCTGCTTGCGGAGGGTATTCGGGATCGCCATTTCCCTGGTCAGGGAAACCGGCTCTCCTGGCCCGCCTTTTTGCGGCAACGCAGCTCAGAGGGCGCTACGCAGCAAGTCCTCGCTGCGGGTAACGTCATCTGACAAGGCGCCCCAGGGCGTGGCGGCCTTTGGTCGCCGCGAGCCCTGCGGCAACGCAGCTCAGAGGGCGCTACGCAGCAAGTCCTCGCTGCGGGTAACGTCATCTGACAAGGCGCCACAGGGCGTGGCGGCCTTTGGTCGCCGCGAGCCCTGCGGCAACGCAGCTCAGAGGGCGCTACCTGCAGCGAGGAGCCCCGCCGGGGGAGATTAGCGAGGCTCCTCAGATATGTGAGAACAAGACAGGCAAGCCGCCTTGTGGTCACCGATGGAAGTTAGGCTTGCTCAGCTCCCGCACGTTTGCGGCGCTGGTAAGCAAGCAGAACGAAGAACAGGGCTGCCGCAGCAAGCAACAGCGGAGTAGTTACCGACACGATGTCGCCGGTTTTTGGTAGCCCAGAGGCGCCCTTCGGCGCGGCAGGCTTCGCAGCAGCGGGAACGGCAGGCTTGACGCCGTTGCCCCCGTTATTCTTGGCCGGCGCCCAGATGATGGGATTGCCGTCAGAATCGGTGCCGACTTTGGTGCCATCAGGAAGCTCGGTAACCGGGAAGTCCGGATCGGGGTTCTTGTCCTTGATTGCCGTATCGGCCGGCTCGACGAAGACCACGATCTGATGGACTGCTGACTTCAGACCCGGCGTGTCCTGCGCCTGCAGCGTCAGCAGATAGCCAACGCCCGGATAGTTCACGACTGACCACTTGACGTTGTCGTAGCCAGAAGCAGTCAGATGATTGAAGCCAAGCACCCCTTCCTCAGCATCGTCAATCGAAACGCCGGCCAGCTTCAGGATCTGATCTTGTGTCAAGGTCACACCCTTCTGCACGTAGAGAATAGGACGCTCGACATTGATTACCGGCGGCGTATTGGTATGCGTCACCGTAACCATCACGGTCACTGGCGTCCCGTCAGGCGAGACAAAGGTCAGCGGGAACTCTCCTGCCTCATTGGCCGCGATCGCGTCGTTGATGGCGCCCAGTTCGGTTGGATCCGCCTCAACAGCGGAGAGATCGATCGGGTTGCCGTTTTTATCCCTGGCCACCACGGAAGCAAGCTCCTTGGCAGCGTCCGGCGTGAGCGGATCCCCGCCCCCGACCACGGTAAAGTTATTGCCTGTGATACGGTCGGTACCCTCATCTGGCACCGTGTTCGGGTCGTCAGGCGTTCCCTTGCCATGGTCCTGGAGAGTTACGATAATCGTTACTGGGGTCCCGTCAGGCGTGGTATAGGTCAGCGGCATCGGACCGTTGATCTTATCAGCGATATTCGCGTTGATCGCGTCAAGCTGAGGCTGATTCACCCTCAGCTGATCATAAGGGATAGGATCGCCATCAGGATAAGCGGCTACCGTCTTAGAAAGCTCCAGAGCGGAAAGCGGCGTGAGCGCAACCTCGTCGGTCCCATAATTGAAGTCGTTAGCCCCGATTGAGTCCTGCCCCACCCGCTGTGGAGGCACCACGTCGCGAGAGGACAGCGTAACAGTAGCGGTAGAGGTCTTCCCGTTGCGGTCAGTGACGGTGTAGGTAAAGGAGTCATCCCCCTTAAAACCAGCCGCCGGCGTATAGCTAAAGGTCCCGTCAGGAGTCACCGCCACAACACCGTGAGCAGGCTGGGTATTGGAGCTAACCGTGATACCTGTACCGGTGTCATTGGTAAGAACCAGCCCTGAGATCGGAGCCCCGATTGCGCCGACAAAAGCGTCGTTGGCAGCAACAGGCAGCGGATCCACGGTCAGGTTAACGTTAGAAGTAGAGGTGTTCCCGTTGCGATCAGTGATCGTGTAGGTAAAGGAGTCGGGACCAGTGTAGCTGCCATAAGGCGTATAGGTATAGGTGCCGTCAGGATTAACAACAGCGGTGCCGTGAGCCGGCTGCGTGTAAGAGGTCACGATGATACCGGCGCCTGTGTCGTTGCCACGGGTGCTACCAGACACCTGAGCACCCACTGAGGTATAGACGGTATCCGGAGCTGCTACCGGCAGGGGATCGACCGTCAGATTAACCGTTGCCGTTGAGGTCTTACCGTTGCGGTCAGTAACCGTGTAGGTAAAGGAATCCGGACCGGTATAGCCAGCAGCAGGCACATAGCTGTAGCTGCCGTCCGGGTTAACAGCAGCGCTGCCATGCAAAGGCTGCGTATTGGAGGTCACAGAAATACCGACGCCCGTATCATTAGGAAGCACGCTGCCGATCTTTGTCTGACCAATTCCTGTGGTAGCAGTATCATCGACCGCTACCGGCAAGGCATCGACTGTAAGCGTCACCAAAGCCACGTCAGTCTCGCCGTTTTCATCAGTCAAGGTATAGCTAAAGGAATCAGGACCGGTATAGCCGGCATCAGGCGTATAGCTATAAGTACCGTCAGGATTGACCACAACCGATCCATGTACTGGAGGAGTCTTCAGTTCAGTCTCAAGACCTACTCCGGTGTCATTAGGCCGTGTGGTTCCGTTAAGAGGAGTCCCTGCAGCGGTATGAGCGGTGTCATCTCCTGCCACCGGCAGAGGATCAACCCTGAGGGTCACGGTTGCCAGAGCGGTATTGCCGTTGCGATCAGTGATTGTATAGCCAAAGGAGTCAGGGCCGGTGTAACCGGCAACTGGCGTATAGGTATAGGTACCGTCAGGATTAACAACAACCGTACCATGCGTAGGCTGTGTGTTAGAACTTACGTTGATACCTGCGCCCGAGTCATTGCTGCGGGTCGTACCAGATACGGGAGTACCAACAGAAGTGTGATTGGAATCAGCACCTGCCACGGGCAGGGGGTCGACCGTGAGGCTGACCGTAGCAGTCGAGGTCTTACCTAACTCATCAGTGATGGTATAGGTAAAGGAATCAGGACCGGTATAGCCGGGGGTCGGCGTATAGCGGTACGTCCCATCAGGGTTAAGGGTAAGCGTTCCATGCGCCGGTGGCGTATGAGAGCTAACCGCAATGTCAGTACCGGTATCGTTAGTTAACACGTTGCCGCTAGCAGGTTGCCCCATACCGGTAGTCACCGTATCAGGATTGGCCACCGGAAGCGCGTTTACGTCGATGTTTACCTGGGCCGAATCAGTCTTACCATTGCGATCAGTGATCGTATAGCTGAAGGCGTCAGCACCAACATATCCCGGCGCAGGCGTATAGGTATAGGTACCGTCAGGATGGATCACAACCGTCCCGTGTCCCGGTACCGTGTTATCAGTGACAGAGATACCCACCCCTGAGTCATTGGGAAGTACCGTTCCAGAGACTGCGGCGTTAACAGAAGTAGAAGCTTCGTCATCAACTGCTAAAGGCAGCGGATCAACCGTAAGCATCACTGTTGCAAAGGCCATCTCGCCATACTGATCCGTGATCGTATAGCTGAAGGCATCAGGACCGGTATAGCCTGCTAAGGGCGTATAGGTATAGGTGCCGTCGGGATTAACGATAGCCATGCCATGAGTCGGCTGAGTGTTAGCAGTTACCTGGATACCTATACCAGAGTCATTACTCCTGACGTTACCTGTTATCGGCGTGCTCATCGCCGTGTGATTACTGTCGTTAATCGCGGCAGGCAGGTTGTTTACGCTAATGGAAACAACGGCCGTTGAGGTCTTGCCCAGCTCGTCAGTGATCGTGTAGCTGAACGTATCTACTCCTGACCAGTTAGCAACAGGGGTATAGACATACGAGCCATCAGGATTGATGGTCACGGCTCCGTGCGCAGGTGTAGTGTGACTGGTAACTGAGATCCCTACACCCGAGTCATTGCCCAGAACAGCGCCTGAGACAGCCGTGTTTACCGTCGTATGGTTGATATCAGAGTTTGCTGCCGGCAGTGGGTCCACCACAAGCGATACCTGCGAGGTGGAAGTCTTCCCCGCCTCGTCAGTAATCGTATACAGGAACGAATCCGGCCCGGTATAGCCGGGAGTCGGCGTATAGACATAGGTTCCGTTAGGGTTGACCGTAACGCTCCCATGCGAAGGCGGCGTATTGGAGGTCACCTTGATGGCAACTCCACTGTCGTTAGCGAGCACATTACCCGTAGCAGGCGAGCCCACGCTGGTCTTCGCACTGTCAGGGTTAGCCACCGGGAGCGGATCGACCGTAACCGTCACTATGGCCGTCGAGGTCTTGCCGTTTTGGTCAGTGATAGTATAGGTAAAGGCGTCCGTTCCCGTCCAACCTGCACTGGGAGTATAGCTGTACGTTCCACCAGGGTTAACAGTAACGGCGCCATGACTGGGGCTGGTGTTACTCGTGACAGTAATGCCAGCTCCGCTATCGTTTGAAAGCACGTTACCGGTAACCGGAGTATTGATAGAGCCTATCGCCGTATCATTTACCGCCACCGGCAGCGCGTTTACTGTGAGAGCAACAGTAGCGACGTCGGTCTTTCCGTTGCGATCAGTAATCGTGTACTGGAAGCTGTCGGTGCCGGTAAAGCCCGGTCGAGGCGTATAGGTATAGCTACCGTCAGGGTTAACCGTAGCCGTGCCGTTAGTAGCCTGGCTCCTGAGAGCTGAGGTGATACCTGCCCCGCTGTCGTTCGTGCGGGTAGTTCCAGATACGGGAGTGTTGATTGAGGTGTGATTGGTATCATCTCCTGCCATCGGAAGCGCATCGACATTGATAGTCACCGTTGCCGTAGACGTCTGCCCTACGCTGTCAGTAATGACATAGGAGAAGCTATCTGTCCCGGTGTAGCCCGAAGCTGGCGTATAGATGTAGGTCCCATCAGGGTTGATGGATACTGTTCCGTGATTGGCAGGACTATGGTTAGTTACCGTAATGCCCGTACCAACATCGTTGGTCAGGGCATTCCCAGACACGGGCGTGTTAATCGGAGTCGTGGCACTGTCATTGTTTGCCTGTGGAGTCGCAAGAACAACAAGCTGTACCGGCGGCACGATCTGGGCGATGGGCATCGGGCGCACGGTGATGTCGTCAAAAGCTATATCGTTGCCATTGCCCCCTGGAGCATTATTGCGGAACGAGATCGTGATCTTCGAGCTGCTGCCAACATTAATGATCTTATCGAACTGTGTCCAGTCAGACATAACTCTAGGATCAGTACTAGAATACGCAGAGTACAAATCACCGCTGCTGCCAATTGTGATGTCGGTACCATTCTCTAAGGTCACAACCATTGATGTGTTCGCAGGAATTACAAATGCAGGAAGCTCTTTTGCTGCAAGAGTTGCTACGTACGCACCAACATCATAGTTGCTATAAGGTACTACCGTTTGAGCAAATTCGATAAACTTATTCGGCGGAGGAACAGCTGTTGTTGCACCAATAATCAAAAACTTCCCTGAGGCAGCTAGATTTGCAGGTGTAAGTAAACTGGCCGGTAATCTATTTTGGCCCACTACAGCACCTGTTCCATTAGTAGCTGCTCCTAAGAAGGCTCCTGTCCAAGGATTCGTATGGGAACGTATATCTCGCCAATTTGTGCTTGGGTTTAAGATAGCGCCAGTCATTGAAATTGTGTAATGCCCATCATCCTGAATCGGAAAGAGATTAAGGTTCGTGTCGTAAATATAATTACTTACCCCAGCAGGCAACTGCGGTGAGGCTGTTCCTATATAATCAAAGGTTCCATTGTCGAAAGCTGTCAGGATATTATCACCTGGGCTTAAGCGCGACAGTGAGATGTTGGATACGCTTCCCGACCAGCCAATTGGCAAAAGC
>JGI20166J26741_11943361_pt1 | contig 19682 bp, 25 predicted proteins | sample TergutCu122P5_FD_26741 | JGI IMG/M metagenome (IMG submission 26741)
GGAGCTCCATATATATACGAAATTAGTAGCCTAAGGGTTAATATTATTAAATGGCAAGTGAAATTTAATCCGGTAGCCTAAGGGTTAAAGTTCCAACCCTTGTATAAACATCCGTCAGCGGGACCATTTGCAGAAATGCTCCATGTATTGTGTAATTAAGTGTGTAGTGCGTGGAAACCAAGTACGTGTTAAAAACGCAGATTTGCGTCATCCGTCTTGCACAGTTGTAATGTAACACGCAAATCTGCGTGACCGGTCCACAATGTGTTAAGTAACCTGAAGAGTCATTACCATGTTCAGAACAGCCTGTCACTTGTTCTCAACTAAGGCTAGATGAATCCAGTCCACATCTTCCCCAACTACTTCACTAAGATACATGGCAAATATCCATTCCATACGAACAGCAAACCATAAGCATACACAAATTTTGGACACATTATGGGATGTTAAACATTGTCCCCAAGATAGAAAGACATTTATGAGAAATACATCCTAACTGGAACTGTCAAACATACATGACATACAACGAAAAAGAAAATCGTGAATGAAAGAGTTGTTTTGAGAGTGGTACTGTCCTTTCTGCACCTGGGAAATACAACACGTGGAACTCCCATACATAATCCCTCCTTTCCTAATAAATCATACTATGGCTTTGTCAGTCCTCCATTCAAGGAGCACTAAACAACCAAATATGCAGTGATAAGACACAATTGCACTTGTTTACTAAAGGAATTACAGCATTCATTTATGCAGTTCTTTACTACCAGAAGTGTCAATACCAACTTTTGGCAAGTAATTTGCATGCAGTTTTTAAAGAAATGTGTCCAATGGTTTAGTTGCTGATACACAGACTGACACACGTCAGTCATTATTTTCCACTTTGAAAAATAACATAAATATTTGCCACTTTTCATATTTAGATACAATTCCTGCTGATGACTGAGACACTATATCTTATTACAACCGAACTTCCACCCCCACCCCCATAAAGAAAGCCTTCATAGTTAGTAGGAAACTAATGTACAAGTGCATTAAAAGATTTATATAGATAAATACATTTCACTAAAATAACTGTCTGTACTAGGAAAGGTATGAACTATCACACCTCCAAATCTTTTAAGAGCAATACAAAGGAGATACTTATTTCAACTGTAACCTTTCTATCATACATTCTTTAATACATAAAATTACCTTCAACCCTCAGAATAATTTCAGTTTACACTTCAACTGTCAACACAATACTCAAAATACTTTATTCCTTATTATCAACATCATGCCACTCAACCTCATGAAAAGTCTTCTCCCTTCACAGACTAGTACAAAACTGAAAACTGCTGCCTTCTGGGGTGTGCCATCATGTAGTCTAATAGAAGCCTAACAACATTACACACAAACTTCAAGCATCCATCATGAGGGTAGATGATTTACCCATGCATTATGGCATGAAAATTTAAGCATACACTCACATACCATATCTAACTAACATGCCAGGCCCAATATATAATGATTATAAATAATGAAATGCTGATCTTAGGAAGAACTAACCTAACAAGAACATTAGGAACTTCTTGATCTGGCTCCAGTGCATTAGATTTACAGTCTTTGGCTGCCTGTTTATCCGTGCCAGATGTGATCTGCATGCTTGTATCCTCTTTCGTGCCACCCTCCTCAGAGCCACTCTCACCTTCTTCTTCATCAGAACATTCCTCCAGTCTCACTCTGCAATGCTTATCACTCTCACAGAGACTCTGTTTACCTGGAACAGTATTGCAGTACTGTAAGAAAGTAAGTGCCTGTCATGCAGTACTTACTCAAGTAATCATCTGCATAAAATAACTATATTTACAGGAATGAAACTAGACAATATTCAAACCACCTCCAGCCTGCCTTCCCAGTGGATTGATAATGGATCTGATGACAAGACATAAAATCCATAACACCAGGCTTAAATTTGTCATTTTGAATACTTAGGGTGAATATGAAAAATACTTCAAACCCAAAATGTATAAACAAATAATGTGGCATGAACTGACTTTTTTTTATAGAAATGGTTATTAAGGAAACATTAGTCATAAATGTGTGTGTGTTTGTGTGAAATGGTGACAACAGTATACTTAGCTGGCCATTGGCCAGCACACATGCTGGCATAAATGATGCAAACAGCTGGCTAGCTGGCTGGCAGGGTGGAGCTATTCCCATCCTGCATCACATCACACAGTGCATAATGGTTGTTTATGAAATATTATTATTTCTGATGGGAAAGAGTTTCCATTACAACAGTACACCAAACAAGTCTGTATAGGAACATACATCCACTAAACACGTGAGAATCAATGGGAACATTCAGTTTGCATTATTGTTACAAAACATTTGGTTTGCATTATTATTACTTCTAGGAATACATTACTTCTGTATTACAGTGGTATGCCATACCACACACTCCATCTTAAGAGAAAATTTAAAACAAAAAAATGGAAATTCATTAACAATAATGTGTTTGTTTCACTCTTTAATATAAATTTAAAAGAAGTGTAAGTGACAAGAATGTTAACCAAGCCTGCCACAAATGTATCTCAGTGAAACACAATTTCCTTTTACTTCAGCTATTACAGTCACATGATTAAGTATTTGTTGATCTTCTTAACCCTAAGACAGTCTTCTAATTGGACACATTTTCCTACCAGTTAAAATCAGGAGAAAATTATGTAAATAGTTTATAAAGAACCAATGTTCCCATATTTCAAAACAATATAGACACATACCCTGAACACATTTCTTGACCCTCGTCCGCTTCCTGAACATCTTCCTCCTTTTCTTCTTAAGTTTCACTGGAATTTCTTCTGTGCCAGACTTTTCTGCATCTGCATCAGCCTCATTATCACTACAGGTCTGCCTTTTACCTCCAGGATATTTGGAATTGGGCAAAATATCAAGCTTTCTACAAAATGACTTTGTGCTTTCATTTGGTTTGATATTTGAACGCAACCTGCAACACACACAAGAGAAAAGTCAGTGTTTACTTACACATGCCCTTACCTCAAAGTGCAAAGACAACTTTTCACAGCAATATAAGTAAAGAAAAAAGGGCCTGAATTTATTACAGAATCAGTAATTCATACAACAACAACCTTGACACAAATAAAACTTTGCAAGGAACACCAACCTATTGTGAAACACGAGGGTGCGTGACTAGCACAACAAAAACTGATCATCAAACTCTATTCTGAAAGGTAAAGTTGTACATGCTACAAAGGGACACCCAAGAAGGGGAGGTATGGCTCCACTCATTCGTAACTTCACCACTAGATGGCTGTGAGTGGTCAGCCTCAACCCAGCTGCTTTACTCCTGGGAAAAGAGCTGTCCAAAAACCACCGAACAGCAGGCTGAATGGGCCCCAGAACAGGTCTGGACACTTTAGAGGAGAGAAAAATCTCCTCCCCCTGTTGGGATTCAAACCCCAGACCGCCCAGCCTGCAGCCCAGTCACTATAAAGACTATGATATCTCATATGCTGTACTGCATCCTAAGCCAGTTCAAAGCACTCCATGTACCAATAACACAAAGACTAAATTAACTTGTTACAATTTATGAATATTCTCTCTTTCGAAACATAGAGACAGAAAGAACATACGTGCATCTATGTGTGATGGACAGAGAGACATACGGACGTAGGCTGCCTGTGATAACACTGGGTCCTTCAAACAGAGCCCAGATCCCAACACAGAACATTTCATAAATATACCTCATGTCAGAAAAGACCCAGCATCTGAAATGATGCATATTTCAACTAAAATGAGATGCTAGAAAGCAATCAATCGCTGTGTCAGTATAACACTCCATCACAAATTTTCAGATTTATCTCTCTCTCTCTCTCTTCCTTATTTCATGGTACATGATCTTCCCACAGCAGTCAAGAGCTGACATGGTTGTTCAAGGAATTACACGTTGTTACGGAAGCCCAAGAATCATCGCTTTGATTTCAACAGCTCAATGTGGACTCTATCGTAACTGAAACTACATATAGGTATATCCAACAGAACATCTCCCTGGTTAATGTTTTCCCAGTAGAATGCCTCTTGGTTTTTAATATCGAATCTTCAAAAAATGTACTTGTCTCTTAATACAATGTTTTTAAGTCAATGTTTATATATAAAAACTTATATTAACATCCCGAAAACTCAATACATTTTTAACAAAAAGATGTACAGGAAAAGTATCAAGTTACATCCAAAAATTTTACATGTTACTGCATACAAAGTAACTGTTTGTTAACAACCACATTAATTGTCTGGTGACGGGAAGTAATGTTTTACACATTATGCATCCTAACATGAAAGTCTGTTACTTATATACAGGCATTTTACAGTGTTTTAGTGACTTTTAGGAAACTGGTTGGGGGTTTTAGGTTGACGTAATGCCTCATAATTTTTCCCATTTATAATAATGGGAAATAGGCTCCTGGCTAGCATTTTCATACAGAATGTCTCATTTTCAGAAACACATTACTAACATAAAGCATGAGATGGCTGTACAGTAAAAGCTGTGACATCTGGCACCTCTGGGACCAAAAGGTTGCCAGATATCATAATTTTCCAGATATTAGAATGTTATGCACAATGTCTTACTGTACCCTAGCAACCTCATGAATAGGCTAACTATTTAATTTGTCCTCTAATATCTGTCTCTTTTTCCCTACTGCACTTTCTACTTCCTCTTTGTCACTTTTTTACATAACATGGTGTACACATAATTTTTTTAAACCAACAAAAAATAACTATTGGCTGAACTCCTGGAATTTGTGCTGTGTGCATGTGCAGACAGTTGACAGAACAGTCAACTGTAATGGGCCACTAATCAATTTCCCATAAACAGAGCTTTCTGATCATCCGATGCCGGGTACCTCAGCCTCTACACACAATTTTGTAGTTATCTGAATGAACAGAAGTAGCTACAGCTTTTAGAATGTCAATTATCTGTTGCATTCACCAATTTTAAGTACTACCATGTTCAATGTTATGCTTACTCCTGTTTGTGTTGTGCTGTTGACTTGGGAACACCAAGACACAATTCCTTAGTGTCACCCTCACTATGTTCGTCCTTTTCTTCATCCTCCTCTTCCTCTTCTTCTTCTTCCTCCTCCTCCTCCTCCTCTTCTTCTACGTCCAAATCCTCAACTTTGACACTGCCTAAAATTTCATGTTTTATCATACTGTAATATATTTATAGCAACAAAAACACTTTTCAAAATTCTAGAGGCCTGCAATTAACTTCAAACCCATGATTTCTCCAATACTGCACATAACTAATATTACATACAATGCCCACATAAAACTGTACCATCCTAGTTCAGACACATTCAATTCATGAATAAATCACAGAGTAAAGTGCTAAATGTTTCAAGCAGAACAAAAAGAAATTAAATTTTCCAGCATAAAAAGCAGGATGCGCCACAGCTCAAATGATTTAGAAGCTGACTTCCTACCAGGTTCAATTCAAAGGGGGAGTATATTGCATTCACAGACACGGTGGTACTAGGATAACCTTTTCTCTGAATGTTCCAGCTCCCAAAACTGATCGTCGTTATTCCAAATCCTTCCTTATTTGAAGTTTCATGTCTGACCCAGTACTTGGCTGGATTCAATATAAAGAAGTTTCAAATATTCAAAATTTTAAATACCAACAATAAGCTGTGTCCTGAACATACTCTGAACTGAAATTTGAACACTCTAAAGCTGATAATGGGAATTGCGCTTACCTTCGGAACTGCCAGCATCTGCCACATCCTGATGTACATGCTTCTTATGTTTCCTTGCCTGTTTGCATGGTGTAGGGCCCTCACTAGTTTCACTAGGTGTCTTGTGGGCATCACTCTGCTGTGAACTATCTGCCTGAAATCAAATATCACAAGGTTCTCTCAAATCAAATAGCATAATTTTAATATCAAACATACAAATTTCTTGATTCCTAGAGAGATTATGAATATAATATCCAATAACAACAGAAAAATGTGGATGAATCAGGGAAGATGCAGAATATAGCCAAGCCTTACTTTAAGGTGTTATTCCACCAGTCAAACGACTTATGAAAACCATAAGAAATCTGTGTCATGACAGACTCCAGGGTGAGACTGTGGCACGGGAGCAATTCTAGCATAATTTAAATCTTCAGTCATGAAATGACCTATGCTAACATTTTAAACAAACATGCGACTTCTACTTTTTTGAGAAGACACATCCCTGTTGTGTTTTCAACTGCAGATATATTTTCTCAATATATAAAATATAAACATATAAAAAGGTAAAGTTCACCCTACAATAGGCCATGAAGGCCCAGAAGGGGATAAAAAAGGCAACATATTTTGATTAATTAAGCCATCAACAGGTCTTTTTGAGAACATGAAAAAGATACTAATACTGCAATAAGCATGATATCTCCACATTTACAATGTATTATTACACTGTAAATGTGGAGATATCTTAAACATTTTTTACATAAAAAGCCTTGATAATAAAATGTGTCAATATGTAACTTGAAGATAAAAGAGGTTATTTGATATTTGTTATCAAGGTTTCTTGTGTAAAAAATGTTTAAGAAATTTTCTTTGGAAACATTCACAATGTACTACTACACCGTAAACGTGCAGATCTCATACCTATTGCAGTATTTGTATCTTTTTACTGTTCTCAAGAATAGATCTGGTGATGGCTTAACAGCCAAAACATGCTGACTGTTTTATCCTGTTATATGTTGCAAATATGACTGATTTTGAGATAATACAGTTGCAATTTCTGTTGAGAAAATTTTGGAAGTATGTAAAATATCAAAATTGCAACTGCATGCAATCTACATTTATCTCCTTTTTAATTTGATAGTGATAATAAGTAATTGGAGTAAGGCATGTGAAATGTGTAAAGGAAAAGATACTACATTTACCTAAATATAAGACAAGAAGTTTTTTCTAATTCACCATTTGGAAAATGGGGGGTCACCTTATAATCATGCACAAAGTCAAACATTTCTGTATAAGTATTTGTGTAGGGGCATCTTACATTTGCATAAATGTGGTAATAACTGTGCATACAAATTTCATATAGGTATTTTTTACAAATCAAAAATTGCAAAAATTGTGATGGTGCAACAGCAGCAGCAGCAATGACAATGGAGGTGACAATAATGACAACTACATATATCACCACCACAACCACCACCCCCAACAAGAACAACAATGATGACAATGACAATAAGTAGTAAGTGGTGGTGGTGGTGGTGGTAGTAGTAGTAGTAGTAGTAGTAGCAGTAGCAGCAGCAGCAGCAGCAGTCTTTACAAAAAAAAATTATTCCTGCACTGAGATTAAACTAAGATTCAATCACATGACCACCTACATGAGCATCCAGCAATATAATGCATGAGTTCATTTCATTTCACTGTTGGATCTTAATTTACCGTAACTAGAATATAACAGAGGATTCACAGAACAAAAAGTATGCGCAACAGGAATGTAGGAATAAAAAGTTTTACTGAGAAACCCCCCCGTTGAAGTTGTATGACTAGGACAAACAGCAGTGTGTAGATAACATTTTTCTGGTAACATATGTCATCCACTAACAGAATACCAAATTACCTGTTCATCCTCCGAATTAGTGGCCTCCATACTGACACTATTCTCACTACTACTCATATCACGATGTCTTCCTTTCAGACCAATCATGGAAGTTTTACCAAGACCCAGAAATGGAGCTTCACTAGTTATTTGGCTATAGGTACCACCACTGGTCCATATGAACTTGATCAATGCCGATGCAAGATACAAGCTCTGAAAAAAAAATTATATAATAGGCTAATAATTGTAATGATTATTTTTAAAATGCAATTAATTTACAACTCCCATGCATTATTACCCAATGGATCTGACATGGCTTACTCTTCTACCCTGATCATGGAGGCATGAGGTTGCTCCGAAATGTCAGTAAATTTCTACAAGGCTGCACGGTCTACCAACCCAGAAGAAAGCTGCCTTCATCATTTTGATAACCTCAATTCTCACTCAATTGTAACAGTTATGAATCAATTTCAAAAGCTCTTAACTAGGATGTAATACTTACAGAATTTAAGAAACAGCTAAGTTTGCCATTATTTTCTGAATCTATAGATTGTAGTAATTATAGAGGCATAGCACTTTTGCCAACTACGTACAAGATTTTATCCAACATTCTGCCATCTAGGTTAATTCCATATGCAGAGGAAATTATTAGAGGTAAAGCAATCCCATTACAGGCCTGGACATGCCCTGAGGGTTCCAGGAGGTTGAGGCTCCCAGATTTCAATACAATTAGCACATGAAGGTTGTAAGGTAGTCAGCCCTATGCACCAGCCGCCGTTACCCCCAGGGAACACGAGGTCCGAAGAAAAAGAGGGAGAGAGAGAGACTAACCCTACAGCTCTGGAACCAAGAGTGGGGGGGGGGAGACAAACAGACGGATATAGAACAAGTTCTGACCTGTCACAGTGTTACAAGGCTCACCTCAATCGCTTTACTCAGTACTCAGTATCATCAAATACAGGCATGTTCTTATCCTTGGTCAGAAAATGTCAGACTGCAAAAGTGAACAAGTTAACATCAAGTTTCTTGTTAAACTGAAGAAATCCATAACGGAAACTTTTCAATTATTGACTGAGGCTTACGGTGAAGATTGCATGTCTCATGCATGTGTGTTTGAATGGCACAAATGATTTTCAGAAGGCAGAGAAAGCGTGAAAGATGATGATCGCCCAGGCCGTCCACGCACAGCTGTTACCAATGACAACACTGAAAAAGTGCAAGATGTGATTCAAAAAGACCGAAGGTTGGGTGTTCGAGCAGTAGCTGAGGAAGTCAATTTGGACAGGGAAAGTGTCTGACGTATTGTAAGGGAAGAATTGAACACGAGAAAGGTTTGTGCAAAAATGGTTCCAAAACTGCTGTCAGAAGAACAAATAAAATGTCGCAAGGAATTGTGTTTGGACCTTTTGCAATGCACTGAGAATGAACCAGATTTGTTGAATTCGATAACTACTTCTGATGAAACTTGGGTATTTACATACGATCTGGAAACCACGCAACAATCAATGCAGTGGAAGTCAACATCATCTCCAAGACCAAAAAAAGCACGCATGAGTTGTTCGAAATTCAAGGCCATGTTGATTGTTTTCTTTGACATCCAGGGTACTGTGATGACAGAATGGGTACCCAGCGGCCAGACGGTAAATCAGCAGTATTACATTGAAGTCTTGACGAAATTGCGGGAACATGTGACAAGGAAACAACCGGAATTATGGAGAAACGGATGGATTTTGCACCAGGACAACGCGCCAGCCCACAACGCACTGTCTGTGAAGCAATTTTTAGCTAATAAGAACATCACTGTGCTTGAGCACCCACCCTACTCGCCAGACCTCGATCCCTGTGACTTCTTCCTCTTCCCAAAGATCAAGCCAGTGCTCAAAGGAACCCATTTTGTGTCAGTAGAAAATGTGAAAGCAAAAATGGCGGAGATCCTCAACAGCCTTACAGAACATGACCTGCGGAACTGCTTTGAACATTGGCAGCATTTTATGCAGCTGTGTGTGAAGGCAATCCTAGTTGATTTCCTGAATTTGTTAAATAGATAGAGTTACAGGCACAGTCTCGTTTTTTTTTTTGTGTCGGACCTTGTATTCCTGGTACTCATTTCTGTTAGAGGCTGAGTCGACCCCAGGGCCATAGTGCGGCCGGAAGGATTATGTCACTGAAAAATTCCGATGACACCATCAGGAATCAAACCTGTGACCTTCTGGCTTGCAGCAGCGCCTCAACCAACTGCACCACCATGTGCTCCCAGAGGGAATTATTGGGGATCATCGATGTGGATTTTGATGCAAGAGGTCAACTAATGATCATACATGCTGCATTCATTAAATACTTGAGAAAAAAAACAAAAATGAAGCAGGGCATCAGCTCTTTATAGACTTCAAGAAAGCTTATGATTCAGTTGGGAGGAAGGTCTGGTATCCCCATGAAACTGGTAAGGCTAATAAAAGTGTGTCAGACTGAAATGTATAGCAGAATCTGGGTAGGCAAAAATCTGACATGTTTCCTATTAGGAATGGTTTGAAACAAGGAGATGCTCTATCACCATTGTTGTTCAACTTTGCTTTAGAGTATGCCATTAGGAGGGTTCAGGTAAACTAGGATGGTGTGAAACTAAATGGTACACATCAGCTTCTGCGTTATGCTGATGATGTTAATATTTTGGGAGGAAGTGTACATACTATAAAGGAAAATGCAGAAGCTTTAGTAGTGGCTAGTAAGGAGATTAGACCAGAAGTAAATGTGGATAAAACTAAGTACATGGTTATGTCTTGAGATCGGAATGTAGGATGAAGTCATAATATAAAGATTGAAAATAGTTCCTTTGAAAGGGTGTTAGAGTTCAAATATTTGGGAACTACCTTAACAAATCAAAATTCTATTCAGGAAGAAATTAAGAGCAGACTTAAGTCAGGGAATGCTTGCTATTATTCAGTGCAGAGTTTTTTTGTCTTCCAGTGTGCTATCCAAAAATTTAAAACATAAGATATACAGCACTATAATTTTGCCTGTTGTTTTGTATGGGTGTGAAACTTGGTTGCTCACACTGAGGGGAGGAACGTAGGCTGAGGGTGTTTGAGAATCGGGTGTTGAGGAGAATATTTGGGCCTAAGGGGAATGAGGTAACAGGGGAGTGGAAAAACTACAAAATGAGGAGCTTAATGATCTGTACTACTCACCCAATATTGTTCGGGTGATAAAATCGAGAATGGGATGGGCAGGGCATGTAGAGGAGAGGCATATACAGGGTTATGGTGGGGAAACCTGAAGGAAAGAGACCACTTGGGAGAACCAGCCATAGATGGAAGATTAAGATAGATCTTCAAGAAGTGGAATGTGGGGATATGGACTGGATCGAGCTGGCTCAGGTTAGGGACAGGTGGCGGGCACTTGTGACTGCAGTTATGAACCTTTGGGTTCCATAAAATGCAGGGAATTTTTTGACTAGCTGAAAACCTGTTAGCTTCTCAAGAAGGACTCTGCTCCATGAAGTAAGTAACAAATTAGTAAGTAAGTATATCTCTCTTTTATACAGAATACAGAATGTGCCACAGAACTGTGGGAGTGTGTGTTTAAATTCGAGAGAATATGGCGCTGAAATATGAAAATTAAACAGAACAAGAATATTATAGTGATACAGTTCTATTGTTTTGAGTAATGATGGTTCTATAAATGTAGCATCATGAATGGTCCACCTTTTTTTTTTGTCTGTAGACATAACTTTCTATTGCACACTGCCAGCAATAAGAGAAAAAGACCAGATGACACATAAATATGTACAATATAGCACAAGAAAATAATGAACTGCATGTCCATTCAGTAACACAATGGATAGAAATCACACCTCTCCGTTTCATCTAAGAGTGATACCCATTAACTCAGCATTTTGCATGCAAAACATATTGACAGATTTTGTCTCTGTATCATACTAAACAGCAATTACGCTCAAAATGTTTATTATTTGGATTATCGTTGCTCTCTGGTGGATTAAAAACAATTAACAATCTGAAGCTGTTAAACGCTACAACTCACCTGTTCTGTATGGTCCTTTGGTTCCAGCTTGCACAGTAAGCCATATAAATGCAGTACTGGACCAGCTTCCAAATTCTTAATAAGAGGAGGCAGAAGATCATGGACTTGCTTACTGCAGTGTTTCAGCTGTGCAGCTTGCCAAATAATATCTGTGTGTTCATTCGTTATTTTACATTCCATTGCCAAAAAACTTAATATTACATGGCTCTGTTTGATTACCTGGAGAATATAGAACATACTAACTTTCTGACTGGGACACAGTGGTTTACATGTCATGATATTATGGTGCTTAGACATAGTGGAAATAAATCTGAATCTAACTTCTATACCACTACAATGTTTTAAGGTTCTGATGATGCAAAACACATTACCAACTAGCAGCAGTTAACATAATGGAGACTGGTGACACAAAATAATACCAGGATGAGCAACAGTTTTCTATAATTTGTCAGATAAGTGCCAGTAATATGTTGCCCACTGACTGAGCTTCTGTATATTCCTAGGCTGTTCATTACATAATTTACTGAACTCGTTTTCCATTATCTCTGATCATTTAGTCAGTCTGATCATATAATGCAACAGTGAAAATCATCACCACCACCACCACCATTCCTGTCATCACCATCATCGTCATCTACAATACAATACTTTTGATATCTGATTACATAACTTCCACACAATCATTTCAAAAAACCCCCATGTTTACTTCATGCACCACCAATATATTAAATTTCCTATTTACTGTCTGTTAGTACTTACCTCTACGTGAAGATTTGGACCAAATATATGTGATATTATTTGATTTTCAATCAACCAATTTGCTAAGTTCTGGCCCACATTTTCAACTTCTATGATGCTTTCATTGTTGCACAGTTCATTGAACATGCTAATATGGCTGTTAATTTGTGCAATTCCAGCTAAGCGCATTGTCAGAGTTGAACTAGTAAAATATTTAAATGCTAAATCCAAACCATCTTTATCAAATGTTAATGGTGAATCAAGAGGATCCTTCACGGCACTCCACATAAAGTCTGCAAAAGAGAGAACAACACTGATGATCCCTTAATTCCAATACCACAAACCCTCATATTTTGGGTATGACATTTGCATATTTGTATGTTTTTATGGGGTTTTCTGTATGGCTGCTGAAATACCCCACATCAGACACACTTCAGCAGAATTATATTTAATGGGAAACGTGAATCTGATTTAGTGCAGATATAAGTCAGAGAACAAAGGTATCAACTAGTAAAAAAAATTATAAAGGAATAAATAGAATTGACATTAGTGAGGGCCTAAGCCAGGCCAATAAATGACCCAATTTAACATCCTTTGAATACAGTTATGCCCATGCAGAAGAAGCATATGAGTAACTGGATGGAAAAATCAAAAGCTAAAAACTCACAAGACATATTCTGGACTTCCTACCTCACATACAAACAAATAAAAAGAAAACTATTATTTCTCACCTGCCATGGTCTTGATTCCCGGCATGCGGAGGTCCTTATCTGCCAGGTTACACATATATCTCAACACTTTTGATCGAAGTGGCACAAACAACTGCATGATTGAACGGAAGTTAAGCCACAGTTTCAGGTTACAAACAATTGCAATTATGGCATGAGCTATGGAGACAGGAAGAGTGTCTGGACTTTGACGGTCAAAACAGAAAGTCATTGCATGCACTCCACCACTCTTGCAGAACAAACACACATTACGCAATAGATACACTGGAATTTCAGGATCATGAAGATCACAGAAAACATTCAAATTTCCAGCCTCTTGAGGAGATATCTCCTCCAGCTTGGACTGAACACTATGTTTGTAGGCAACATACAATGGAAAGTTCAGAAGAAACACCTTTGACAGAAAGTGTAATAATTTTTCCTTTTCTTGCATGCTCCACACTTCCTCTTCCTCTTCTTCTTCTTCCTCCTCCTCTTCCTCTTCTTCTTCCTCTTCTTCATCTTCTTTCCCTCTTCCATTATCCTTATTAATCTTCACTGACTGATTTTCATTGACCTTTTCTATACCACTTTTATAACTGTCACCACTACCACTCTCATTCTGGTCACTTTTCTTTTCCAAATCATTGCTATCCTTTTTATCAGTTTCTGCTACAGCTTTACTACTGTCAGAACAATCTGTAGCAATGATGGCTTTCAGTTCTTCTGGCTTATCATCTCCCACAGTACCTCTCACATGTGTGTTATCACTTCCTTTATTACTGTCTGAACAACGTTCATTACTTAACTCTCTCTCATTTTTCACCAATGATTTAGCTTTAACCAAGTCCTCTCGTAGCTCTTTCAATTGACATACTGCCAGGCACAATATACTCTGAGTTATCAAGTTAAACCTTTCAAAGTTCTTCGGATCACGGAAACAGCACATACACTGTCTGAAAATAAACATAAATATATCCGTAAAGAACATGAAGCACTACTAGGAGCAATATCAGTTATATCCAACAATATAACTTACAAGTACTCATACTTCATGACATTTGTGAATACTGAATAACACACCCATATCCACTACTACTATATATGAGCCACAAAAACAGGCCTGGAGCAGTCTAGTAGAACCAGGGTGGTGCAATTCAGCATATGTCAGACTAATATTCTTAAACAAAAAACATCTGTGTACCATATAGCAACATATCACTATTATAAGCTTCTGGCTCCTAGCTGTTCTTTCACTCATTGTGTGGCAATACACTTTCTGGAATTGTTTGTGGTTGAATTCATAGCAGACATATTTATCAAGGTTGTTATGAGCTATGATAGTATGTACAACAGCAGCTTACACAATTAATTACAAAAAACCCTGGAACATTGTGGGAACTTCCATTGTAGTCAGAAACGGCCCTTTGGCATGGCCCGACTCGAGCGCCATGTATCACACCAGCTCTCCCAACCAGAGCAGCACCACAACTCAGAAACAGCCCTTCTACTAACCAAACAACCAACTAAAGAACTAACTGAGGGCAGAGGACTTGCACAAGTGCAAGTCCACATCCCTTGGTCTGTTTATCCAGTCCTGTGTTTTACCGCTTCGCTGGACTTAGTAAGACACACCTAAAACTATAACTGGGATTGGGCTTACGCTAATGAGTTTCCTGTCGTGGTTGAAGATCTTGACATGGACAAATTGAGGACTGCTGCTCAAGAGGCAATAGACCTCTATGTGGGGGGGCCACACCGTTGGCTGGAAGGCTTTCTGAGTTCTGAACCCAGATTGGTCATGTATACGATTAAATGAGTGGTGAAAAGCAGGCACTTAGGTGAACCCACCAAGTCTGAGGAGAGTACGGGCCATGCCTCAACTCTGCGTATTATACCCTGGCATTAGCCTTACTACTGATAAAAAAAATCACGGAAAAACCCCAGTCCAGGTAGTTGAAAAGTACGAGATGGGCACGATTCATTACGTCAATATGGCCACCTTCACGCAGATTTTACCAACAAGTTGGTTGATCCCCGTCTACCTAGGGACACTTGGTAGAAGTGGGTCAACCGTTAGTCAGCGAAGGCATCTGCTGAGTTGCCGAAATAAGGGGTTCCCCACACCAGCTCTCGTGGAGTCGAATCTCTTGGTTAGAGATCTGATGAGGTCAGCAAAGAATGGAACTCACAAATCCTCATGAATTTGCCCATTACCATTCTACCAAAGTGCAGTGGTAGCAATGCAAAGACACTTGGACTGAAGCACCTGCAGTTTCCTGACATGGGTACGAGCAGCAGATCTCCAGCTGGGGCACACGTAGTCCATCACTGGACAGATGAGCTGCTTATACAGCAAGATTCTGTTCCCGATGGAGAACACTCCTCTTTGGATGATGACACACCACTCCCAGTCTCTGAACCACTTTCTCACTCGATTGATAACAGTCGACCGGGTCAGCCGCGTATCAAGGATCACCCCTAGATAACGGGTGGTACTGATGCAATTGAATGGCTCTATGAAGAGCTGCATTGGTTTGGGTTTGGGGATGTGCCTACTGGTCTTAGCGAAGAGCATCTCGGTACTCTTTGCGACGTTGATAGTGACCCTCCATTCTCACTGTCACCAATCTAGGTCTCTGAGGCAACCAGGTAGCTGACTAGAAGAGCAGACTGGTAGGACATGGCTACGATAGCTGTGTGGTTGGAGTAGACAGCCAACTCAACGTGTTAGGGTGGCATAGTCATGTCGCTGACATAGACTGGAGGGGACGGGGGAAATTATTCCACCCCGAGCCACGTCAGCACGCATGCCACAAACTGTGGATGTGGATGATTGGAAGAATGCTTCAAATGTCCAACTAAACAAGTAGGAATAAATGAGTTTTACAAGGTACAAGGGGAAATTAAGGATTGTTAGCTTGTAGAGGAGGCTGTTGACCTGCACAGCATCGAAGGCCTTAACCATACCCAGAAAAACTGCGCCTGTTAGCCCCTTCTCACCAAAGTTACTGGACACCCTTTCAACAATATGGGCTAGTTGTAGCGCGGTGCTGAGTTTGGGACTAAATCCAAACTGTTCATTGTGCAGAAGCCTGCGCCCACATACTTTACTTAGGATCCTACTGTGCAGGATCTTTCAAAGAGCTTACCAATACTGTCTAGCAGACTTACAGGTCTATCAGACAAGGGCTGTGCCAGGTCCTTCCCAGTTTCAGGATGGAGATAATGTGGGCGCATGCTTCCAAGTATGTGGGAAGTATTGCATTCGAAAATCGCGTTAAATACTCTTACAGGAAGGAATACAACACTATGTGGCATATGCTTCAGGGACCCATTTGGAATACCGTTTGGGCCTGGTACCTGGCCGACCTTGAGACCCCAGATGGCACTTGAACCTCCGTTGGACTGGTTAATTGAGGCTCACTTGTGGGAGCAAAGGAGTATGTTCGCATTGGTTCGTCAACCATTCCAATGGCTGCTGGTTCTGACAGGTCTTTACTGGTTACAACTGGGCCTCCGGACTGTCAGCTTTCTCAGAATCGGACAGAACAATTCCCATTCGTGTGACCATGGGGGGGAGGATGAGGAAGTAGGAACTCACATCACCTGTCTAGTCACCTTCCACACAGACTGGTCATGCGAATCAAAGCTTTCCAGGGCAGAGCTCCACTGGTTGTTTCTCCACTCGTTGAGCTGGTTGGTCACCAATCTCTACAGGTGGTTGACCTCAGAATTTAGAGTGGGGCCCTACTGACTTGCCTCTGCCTCCTTAGACAGTTCTTCAGGCGTATTTCATCCTGAATACACGACAGTGTCCGGGGCCATGGGTCATCACGCGGACGACTCTTGGGAGTAGACTCAGCCAACGCCTTTGAAATAGCGCTGGACAGCTCCTAGACAGTGTCTATTTCCACCTTATGCTGTGGGTCTAGGTTGAATGGAAGTCCATCCTCCAGGCAGGCCTGGAATTAGGTCCAGTCGGTCTGCTTGAAATTGGAGGGAAACAGTAGGTTGAGATAGGATGATTGGCACCGTGTGTCAATCCATACTGGTAAGTGATCTGAACTCAGTGCGGAAATGTGGTCCTATATACTGGGGTGACTAGGTCTTTTGTGACTACGATGTCCGGTGACATAGTTCTACAGAACAGTGGTTGAGGTATCCGGCCCATAAATCAAACAGGAATTTTCACTGGCATAATCACACAGGAGGCTGCCCCTTGTGGTTGGCCTAGCATTCCAGTCCAAGTGTTTGGCACTGAGATCCCCTGCCATCAGTAAGGGGTCGCTGCCACTGAAGCAGGCAGACAGGTCGAAGTCGATCACAGGCTGGGAAGGCAAGAGGTACATTGCCAGGATTTTCACTGGTCTGCTGGCTGACATGACATATACTACATATGGCAGTTTACTCTAAGCGCATCAGACCATGGACGGATATAGCATAGTGATCTAAACCTGGGTGGACAGAAATAGCTGTTCCACCCTCCTTTATTAACCGGTCTGTGGGGTGGCAAACATAGTTCACAAAATGAAAGACTTCTCCTGGTCTGCAGTGTGTCTCATTTAAGAGACGTATGTCAACACCGTGTTGATCAAGGAAATGGTCCAGTTCCAACTTCCTGACGCAGACACCATCGGCGTTCCAGCATGCCAACCGCAAGGCTTTAACCTGGTTTGTCCAATTAAGCCGTGCTGCCATATTCAGCTACGAACAGTACAACCATTTTGAGGACAGCCTGCAAGCTAGCTGGCACAGAAGGGAGGGTGAGGGCAGATGCAAGAATCTGACAAGTCAGTTCCACACATGCATCAAGGGGAAGGCTGTCAAGAAGTTCAGAGACCTCCTCGATGGGCAACTGTTTGGTTTGGGGTGGAGACACCAGGTCATTGGGTTTGGGTTGTGAAGACTTTGAAGTCTTCGTGGTTTTCTTTGACCGGGGCAGGTTTAGGGCATAGATTTTGTAGTATTTCCCATATTCCTGGTGTTGGCCACTTGACTCTGTACAGAACTTTCAGTGACAGGAATGGAAATGGGTTGTGAATCAGATGGGGAAGTGGCCTTAACACAGCCGCCACCCACGATATAGTTCCAAGCAGGTCCCAGGCATTCCTGCACCGTGGAGGGCCACATTCGACATGCCTTCAGCATGGCAGGATGGCTGGATAAGCCACCCCCCTTAATAGCTACTCACTTTGCAAGGGCCACCTTGGCTTTCTCTTCACACCGCCCCGACAGTTAGCTGTGTGATTTCCCTGGCAGCTGCAGCACTTAGGCTGCTGCAATGGGGTAGAGCACTCCCCAAAAAGGTCTCACCACAAACAACACACCAGAACATATATCTGCAGTTGAGATGCGTGTGGCCAAACACTGGCTGCGCTTGCACTGAAAAGGGCCCTTAGGGGTGATGTACATCTCCACCGAGATTTGCAGGCCGCACAGTTGTCAGAGAATGCACCTTCAACACTTCACATCCCCGCACTACCGACACTACAAAGTTTGGGGTTAGCTGGCAGGCTTTGGAAGCGTCCTGGCAAAGGTGCCCAGAGCAGAGCTAAAAGACTCCTCTGACACTAATAACCACAGCCTCCAATTCCTCCCAGATGACATCCTCAGGCATCTGTCTCCCCAGATTCTTGCAGAGGAGACGCACACAGCGATCCTCTGGGAGAAAGAAGGTGTGAAAACTCATACCCTTGCTCTCATCAAGGGTTCGCAGGGCAATGGCCATGGCTTAAAGCCATCAGTGGTCCGTGGGACAATCAACAGCCCTCCCACTTAATCTGGGCTTGGAGACTGCTGGGGCATAATGCCCTAAACCACATCAGGAAGATACGCGTATCCATGACCCCTGAGACGTAAATGGGGGACTTATTTTGTCATTCACCTGCGCAAGTGACACTTTTAAAGGCCATTTAGACATTTAAAGTGATGCCATCATGCATGCCATACAGTGGCCTGGGCATGTCTCCAAGAGACTTGTGCCTAACGGCCTCAGATGAGGCAGAGGGTCCAGAGTTGTCCAATCCCTTGGCTAAGGGCTTGTGCAGCCCAATTGGCAGCTGCAGGCCAGTGCACCCGACTGGGCCTTCTACATGGCCAGTCGCTTAGGCCTTACAGTCGCTCGCCCCACCGCTGTGACATGCTATGCTCACGTGCCAATCACAGAGCGGCCAGTCAGGCTGTAGCATCTGATAAAAGGCAAGGAATTCCAAACACATTCATTCATTACAAAGGAGTAACAGTTCAGTTGTCTCTCCATGCACCACTGCACCCACGTGCCTTCAATCAACAGCAGTACAACCACACATGCCGGGAAGAATTAGCAACTTCAACCCAGGTTGCACTTGAGGCAGTAACAACAATATGCTGTCAGCACCTCAGTATGCTCCATATCATAGCACAGCAGTCCGTGCTCTACACACACAAAAAGTAGCAATATCACAAGCAGTTATAGAAGCTAGAACAGCAGTTCCTGTATACTTGTTGACTTTTATAATAAATCTGAGTGGAAATTGGCATGGGGTATGAATGAGGAAATAATACCAACCCTGCCATAAATACCACACCATATGGAATCAAATACAAGACAGCCCT
>JGI20166J26741_11944472_pt1 | contig 19664 bp, 15 predicted proteins | sample TergutCu122P5_FD_26741 | JGI IMG/M metagenome (IMG submission 26741)
GCATAATCTCCGTTTTTTCCCCTTCAAAATGCCGTTTATTTCATAATGCTACCTTTTTTGGTTCCTGTATTATTCACATTTTAAATACAGAGTGTGCTAACATTTAAAAAGGAAATTCCAGCGCCAAAGGGTTAAAGGCGTAACCATGCAATATCTTCAGAAGTCGTTCGGCATTAAAGGGTTAAGGGCCAGCAAAACTTAGCAGGCCTGTCGGGCTGTCCATAACTCAATATAATGAACTTCACCCAGCACTTTTTGGCCACCATATCTGAAGTTTTCTGTGATTTTCACCAGTAGCAGATGCACGCCAAGCTACAATTCAGCGATGGGGGAGCCTCAGCCATAGTCATACCCCCCATAGGTCAGAAATCCTTCAAGCTGACACAAGCCAGGCACTCTCTGGTTAAAACCCTGACATCCATCCAACCAAACTTCTTCCACACCTACAGAACACACTGAAACTTGCAGCACACATCCTTACTACAACCATGTCAACACCCTCCCATTAGCATAAGCACAATGCCATTCATAGTTATGATATTTCCATGTCACAGCCCAGCGATGCAGTCTGCACACAGGTACGGCTAAATGGCCACAAGACGTCGACTAGCACTATGCGTAAGTCTCCAGCCCTATGAATCTCTTTTGATGGCTGTCTGGTTGGCTCCCAATTACTCCAGCATCAACCTTCATCACACTCAGTCCCTCTGAAGATGGCAGCACTATGTACTTCACAAAACACACACATGACATCAGACTGCAGGCAGAAACCAATGAAGTTAGTTCCAACTGGTAATATTTTCCATCAAGTTATTCCAGGTTTCAGTCCTGATCGCACCACTGGCTCTTCTGAAATGTCGTATTGATGCTCGGACACTCCAGTGAAGTGACTGACTGTAGGCTAAGATAATTTCATTTTGATTCCTACAACACACATGAACCCTCTCCCTGCAACCACTGCATCTATACCAGTTCTCAGGCCTACCCACCCTGCTGTCAAGGGTACCTTCTATGGTGTATAACCTATCATTTAATCACAGGTGTTACTTTGCCTTACCCACATTTGTTTACATACTAACATAAGTACCCATTCCTCAGTGTGGATGCAGCTGATTTCTTTGTCAACATCAGCACCGTTAAAGGTTCAAGTGTCCATGTGCATCCCATAAAGTCATATATGGGTAGGAGAGGAACAGCTCCACTCATTCATAAACTTAACACTGAATGTAGGTGAATGCCTCTGCCTCTAACCAGGCTATGGGCAGGACAATCTGAGGTTTGATTCCCACCAGGGCCAGGACATTTTTTATCGTCTCCGAAATGTCCAGGCCTGCTCTGGGGCCCACCCAGCCTCCTATTCAATGAGCACTGGAGTTCTTGTACAGGGGCTCAAGCAGTCGAAGCATGAAGCTGACCACTAACGTTATGAATAAGCAGAGCTATGCCTCTACTCCTCTCTATATGCCTTCAGGGAACGGACAGGGTTAACTTTACTTTTACATTTAGTAACACACAGGCTTCTCTTCATTCGGTAAAACGGCAAACAAAATGATCAAGAACCAAACAGATACATTTCATTTCCAGCAAGTCAATGAATCGTGCAAGCTTTTAGGCTCTCACAGTGCTGCAGCTGATGACAATGTCTCTGTTCTGCTGAGGTGTGATACAGTGTTGTATCCCTGAAGATGACATGTCTATGAATCTTCCTTTACTGAGTAAAGACAGCCAAGGCATTAAGTACTCACAGGAATGTGTATTTCCCAGGACCGAGACGGTTGTAGCTCCAGAATGAAACTGAGCCATCTGAACTGGTGGACACCAGATAGCGAACACTCCCACGAGCCATTGGACAGAAATGAACTGCTGTGATCATCCCAGTATGGCCTGTGAGAACTGCGATCTGTAAGTATGTGGCCACAAAGCCAAGCATCACACATATGAACTGACAGCACTTCTTGGGAGATGGAAACTGTGTATATTGAGGTGCTTCAAAACTTGTTCAGGACAAGGTGAGCAAGACATGTCACATAAGGGGCAGAAGAGGAAAGTATACTGGGTGTTGGTGAGGAAACATGACAGGAAGAGGGCACTTGGTAAGCCTAAAAATGGATCAGAAGTTAATATCAAAATGGATCTCACAGCAGTAGAATTGGATGACATGGACTATTCATATGGCTCAGGATAAGGACAAATGGTGGATTTTCATCAAAAAGGTAACAAATCTTCCAGTTTCATAAAATGTGAAGAATCTGACTAGCTGTTAAATTGTTAGCTTCCTAAGAATGACCTTGCACCATGCAGTTTAGATGACACCAGAATCACATGCTATTGAAGCAGTTTGATTACAGTTTTTTTTTAATGAATTTGGCAGACAAATCTGCGATATCAATGTTCAATCAACAACCATGAAAACAGACATTCAGGATAAAACAGTATCTAGTTCTGTTCTCCTGCACATTTCAGTTCTTTACAAGTCACCATCAGAGAGCCTGAGATTACAATATACATTACAGGCTTACAAGTGGCACACAGTCTTCAGCTGGCAACTACACCACTCCATACCGAAACATGTACTTTGTGAAACTTCGTTTAGCTATTTATCTGAAGCTGTAACAGATTGTAGACTTACCTGAGGTAAACCGGTTATGTCAAAATTCCCAAAGGTAATAACGTTTCACTGGCTGGCTGTCCAGCCAACATACCCACCCACTGAATGAATGAATGAACCAACAAACCAACCAATGAACCAACCGAACCACTGAACAAACAACCGACTGACCGACCAACAGAAACCTCCTTGAGCAGTTAATACTTCCTCACCTAGTAAAGAAATCCCTCTCACTTTATATAAATGTATTTTGTACCGTAAGGCTCCTGGTGTCTCTCACACAAAATACAATGTAACATTACTGTCAGGTATGAGATCTCACCACTGTTAAAAAAACTGTAGAATCCAGAATTTGCAAAAGTTCCTGACATTTACAGTCACATGAATGTAGCCTGATGACAGCTGTATAACGGCCAATTCACACATAGTATGCCGTGCCCATGCTGCGCCCATGCCGTTCCCCTGCCATGCTGTGCCGCTAAGGGTTTAGAATGTGTCTTTCCTATTTGATTTACATAGTGCAACCGTGTCTGATTCACACTTGCCATGCCATGCCCATGCCATTCTTCTCAAGGCCACAGCAGAGCATGGCTGTCAGGAGCCGTGGGCTACCTGCCCACGTTCGGCTTCTTCTGGCTACCATGCAGAGTTCCACAAAGATTGTTATCAGAAGCATACCAATCCTCCTCAAAACGATCCATACCTACGATTGTAAAGAGTGGTATTAGCACACTACAAAAAAGACGACCTGTTAAACTGTTGGACTAGCAGTTCGGATATTTCCGGCTAACATGCGGACTTTCATGAAGGACACAGCACTGTCAGAGCAGGGCAGGGGCGCGGCATGTTATGTGTGAATCGGCCGTAAGGGAAAACATGTAGCCTGATGACAGCATTATACAGGAAAAACATGTAGCCCAATGACAGCTGTATAAAGTAAAACGTGTAGCCTGATGACAGCTGTATAAGGTAAAACATGTAGCCTGATGACAGCTGTATAATGTAAAACATGTAGCCTGATGACAACTGTATAAGGTAAAACATGTAGCCTGTTGACAGCTGTATAAGGTAAAACATGTAGCTTGATAACAGCTGTATGAGGGAAAACGTAGCCTGATGACAGCTGTATGAGTGAAAACATGTAGCCTGATGACAGCTGTATAAGAGAAAACATGTAGCCTGATGACAGCTGTATAAGAGAAAACATGTAGCCTGATGACAGTTGCATAAGGGAAAAACATGTAGCTTTTACCCTTAAAAAGAGAAACATTTTGTTTTATCAAAACATCAAAGCTGTGTTAAATTTTTTGCTTTTGACTTTAAATAACCAACTTGGGGGAGCTGTTTGACCAGCTAAGAAACCATCAGATTGTCAAGGAGTAGTCTAGTCCACAGAACTGGTTAGTTAGGACACCAGAGTGGCTGTCAGTGGCAAGCAGTTGATGAAGTCAATAGCTGCAAGTGGGCACACACTGTCCTCTCAAGGAACAACACCAGAACAATGCACAATACAAGTGCAACAATCCAGCCTTGTAGCTCCACTCACAGTACACTCATAAAAATGTTACATGTCATTATCTCCACAACGCTCTTATTTACACTTTTGTCAGTCTTTCTAGGAGCAGAGCGTAAAAATATGATGTGTGTTGCACATAATTTACATGGCACGCAAGATCAGAGGGTCTCACAGCAGTGCTGCTGAAGATTCACCCTGTTCTATATGTGCGATTCCTGATGTCCTGAAGGATCGTACTGCCTTCGTTTTGAGAGTAAAGTACAATCCTTCGAAACGGTGGGTACCACACATACAACAGTGTCACATCCTGGAAGACTTGCATCTTTATACGAGAATCCTCGATCATGCAGATCATGTGCTTTATACAAATTTGCAGTGACTCACAGGGGCTGTTGTTTGTAGGCACCACACGCGTAAAATTTTGTCTATGCTGCCAGCAGCCAATAGTGTGTTCTCTGTGTTCACAGCAATGTCTGTAATCTCTGCTGATGCACCACGCAGTGTTGCCAACAGACGTCCATCTATCACACTCCATATCTTGACTAGAAGGTCATCAGCACCCTGCAGAGAAGGCAGCTTCATGTCACTCACATTTCTAGGTGCAAGAAATACAATTACTTATTTATTAGAGTTGCCATAACAACATGGTTACCAGCTCAGAGAGATCAATGTCAAATGAAAGATGACTTCCACATATGTTCAGTCAGCACAAGACTGCACCATTTACTTCAGCACTCCTGCTAAATGTTTCAGTCATAACCAGCCATCTTCAGACAAGTCATTAAATTATGCACACATTAATACATCTCTACAGTGCCAGTTCTGCAAAGATGGTTTGCACCTTATCATAAAGATGTGGTATGAAACTACAAAATCTTAAAAATGAGATCCGAAATTACAAATTACACAATGCTGTTCACATACTCAACACAGAGCTCCAGTGTTCAGTCAAGTGATCTGCTGCATATGCGCAGAACGAGCGCAGCTGCAGCAGTTCAACATGGTGACCCACTCGGAAGACTGGTCTTGTTTAGAAATCCAGGAATTACGTGCTGGGTGTGTGTGTTGTGTGTGTGTGCATAGGGGGGTGGGAATTATCGGCAGCTGATGTTGACAGTTTGGGTATGTCGGTGATATAATGTCCAAAAACAGGTCTGCCAAATGGTGCTCCACATTTGCATCTGGCAGAGACAAGAAAATACCTCAGTGACAGAAGTCAACACTCCAGGCATCAAGGAACTCACTGAGACAGACAGACCAGTAAACTTGCGGTATATGGCACCTGGCCTTGTTTTGACATACAAAACTGTGCAGCATATCATAGTGGATAAGTCACAGTACTGTACAGTCAGTGCCAGACGGATGCCTCCTGCAGTGACAACAGATCAATGAAAATGATGGCCTGTCTGTTTCCTGCAATGTTATGCAATACAAGGAAACAAATGTCTGAATTGAGTGGTTAGTGGTGATGAGATATGGATCTGTCCAGTAAGTCATCAGCTATGGACTGGAAGCAGTTTTAAGTGACATCATCTGCTGTCAAAGTGATGGCCACCATTGTCTGGGACTCACGTATGTTGCTGTTAGACTTCCTATAACACAGTTAATGCCAAAAAGTACTGCACCACACTGAAGTCTGTGACAGGCCATCAGAAGAAATATCCCAGTCTTCTAGACAATGGTGTGATTCTCCCACATGACAATGACCAACCACACAGAGAACAGAAGACTTGGAACTTGTGGCAAAAGTTTGGTTCAGAAATGCTGGACAGTTCCACATTCAGTTGGGATTTGGCACCCACTTTGAAGAAACACTTGTCAAGACATTTCACATGGCTGACGCGACAGAACGTATGTTCTGTGCACTTGGGATGGACAAATTTATCACAAGCTGTGAAAAGTTGCTCGACTATCTAGGGGACTATGTTGAAAATAGTGTACCAGTAACACTTTCATTGTGTATTGCCTGTTTCATCTATTAAAATCTTGCCTTTGATTTATGAGTATTGTAAACTAACTCTCCACTCCACCTTCACAATAATCTTCTATCTGAAAGTGATGACAAAAAAATTCAATCCACCATAACACAGCATGAGATGACAGATTATAAATGTATCCACTATTATTATAATACCTACCAACATTTACAATCACACACAACACACTTTTTTGCGGTGTGTGCAATTGCAAATGTTGATAGATATTGACTGTTACACCAATGGGGATGTTGCATATTGTTTCCACTGATATTTTTGTGAAACTGTATTGTGTCAGTTTTAATACACATATGTGTGTCAGTGTGAAACTTTGCACTCTTCAAAACTTTCACACAGCAGAAATTTTTTCCGGTGTTACAGTAACAGATTCTGTCAGTTTATAGGTACCTGCTGTTACCAGCCCTTGTTGAGAGAGCAGCATGAAGCACTGGTGCAATGTTAGACCTCAAGAAATCTGAGGTTTAAATTCCAATTACTGCCCAACATTTTATATTTACATTACCCTAAAATGCACTTATGCTGTATGGTGTACAGAGGCTAGTGCTGAAGGGTTACTAGACAGTGCAACAGCAAAAACTCAAGAGAAAAGCCTGCCTCAGTGCCACTTTGTCAACTACAAAAACTTCAGTGGCCACCCTGGGTTTGGACTGGGGCCTCCAAGAGACACCGGCGACTAACTGCCTGAGCTATAACAGGGTCATGCAGACAAGCAAGTTGGGACCTCAAAACTTAAAATCCAGCATCTCTGAACTGCCATGAATAAGCACATTTAGGGTACTTTATATATGAAAATTCTCCATCCTCGGCAGCCCTGGTGGAGTAAGATTTTTCGCGCCCATCCAGACTGGCCGTGGGGCATCCTGTACAATAAGTACTGGCTCTCTTTCCCGGACAGTAAAGCTGCTGGGTCATGGCATTGACCACCCACCCCCATCTAGTGCCAAGGCTAAAGAAAGAGTATAGCTACAACTCTACTTCCCCTCTGGACCTTCATGGTCTGTTCGAAGGTGAATTTTACCTTTCTACTATCCTGGACAGCACTTGGGAATTTAAACCTCTGGCATCAGTGAAAGGTTAATGTCTGATTCTACATATCCATTTGAGGTTTGATTCCTGGCTAGTGCAAGGGATTATCATCATCCCAAAAACATCTAGACCAGGTCCAAGGCCCACTTAGCCTCCCAGTCAATGGGTACAAGAGTGCTTTCCCAACAGGTAAAGCAGCCAGAGCATGAAGCTGACTGCTCACCACAATTTTGTCATAGTTGAGAATGAATGAAACAACCCCATTCCTCTCCCATATGCCCTTATGGCATTGACCGGGACTGCATGCTTTTCTCTACACCTGTGAAGACAGACCTGGCCCAGAACCCTGCACAGTTACAACTTGTACACTCTTGAACACTGCAGCGGTATGAATACTCACTGTGATCACATAGTGGCCACTGCGGTCAAACAACAGACAATACACAGCTGACAGGTGACCCAGGGTACGGCTGAATAGCTGCTGCTTGCTGTACAGGCACGTGGGAACAGCTTGTCTACGCTGCAGCGGTCCGGAAATCTCACGCCCTTGCAACACTCGCACTGAAATTCACAGATGTCAATAGCACAGGCAGAGAACAATCATGAGAAACACATGGTAATGAGACTACAGTACTCACCAATATCATGCTGCTTGTCAAAACTAACTGGGTCAATGAGAGGGCAGCCACGACGCCGTGTGCCATAATGGACTATATGAAAACTCCGTTGCTGAAGCCCTGTAAGGCACATCACACACGTCAGGCTATGTACTGATTGCTGCCAGCCTCTTTGCTCTATCCACACCTTTACCAAGCCACCTCTGACAGAAACAGGATCAACCCAAAATATCAGCATGCCACATCATATGTAACACTTAAGTGGGAATCTCATAGAATGCTTCAAAGGAACCAAACAACTAAACACTTCTCAAGTCAGAAAGTCCAGACATACTGTGCTGCCACTACAGAAACCAACAATACTATAAAATACTATATTCACTAAGATGAGAAATTGTCTAATTTTTTGTCTCAAAGACAAAGGGGTGACCTCACAATCAAGTACAAAAATTAATCAAGCCCTGCATAAGTGTTTCCCAAAAACCTGAAGAAAGCAACAGGATGAAAGGGAGGGGTTTATATTCCGAATACTATGGTAGTCACTGTTTATTCAGACAGTAACACAAGCAAATAAGTGCACTGTGTGAGCACACTGGAGGGTGTTTGAGTGTTAAAATATGTGGTATATGTAGTTACCATTGTGACCACCCAAGAGGTGGCTGAATTGTGCAGATTATGAGCATGAACAACAGACAGCAGCTCCAAGCAGAACTTATCTAATGTACTCCCCCATCTAACAGATCTGTGGAATTATTATTTTGTTTTGCTTTTATGAATCATTCAAGTACAGGTTACGTGTATGTCAGGTATGCTTGATACAATCCCTTGTTAACACATGTCCAGCTCCAATGGCCATCAGTTACCACCATTGAACCCAAAGCTAAGATAATTCACATGGCTGCCATGCTCTTATTTCATGTTCTACAGAAATATTAAAATAAACAAGGTCATAAATTCACCAAGACCCATGACCAAACACCATTTCAGGACCCTAGATGGTGCCGACAGGTGGCAGGCACTTGTGAATGTGGTAAAGAACCGCTGGGTTCCATGAAATGCAGGGAATTTCTGGACTAGCCGAGAACCATTTAACTTCTCAAGAACGACTCTGCTGCATGGAGTAAGTAAGTAATTAAGATGGGGCCAGCATCACTCAAGCACTACAAAGCAGCTGTACCTACCAGTGTTGCAGCAGAATGTACAGAATTTGATGTTCATACTAAGTTTTGCAATGACTAGTCGAATGTTTCAAAAATTTAAATCAACCCCACTCTTGTCCCCCTCTAGAAAGGAAAGTAACTAACTAATAATGAACTACATGAAGCAGAGTCCTTCTTGAGAAGATTAGAGTTCCTCAGCTGGCCAAGAAATTCCCCGCATTTCTTGGATCCCAAATGTCCATTACAGTGCTAACAAGAACAATCCACTTATCTCTATTCCAAAGCACACAAATCCAATCCACACCCTCCCATCCTGTTTCTTTAGGACACTGTGTGAGACTATGCTCCCACCTATGTCTAGGTCCTTCAGGTGGTCTCCTCCCTTCAGGTTTCCCCAACCAACCCCATACACACCTCACCTCTCCATTGCCACATCATAAAGAAGGAAAGTAGACCACAAAAAAGTTAAAATGAAGAAGTACAAATCATACACACAGAACAATACAGTGCTGCAAATTTACAGTGAGAGAGAAATGTTTATTTCATGACACTGTAAGCTCCTAAAATTACATTCCATTGGTGATGAACGAATGATTATGGAGAATCGGTAAAATGATGCTGACAGTGAGGAACTGAAGTACTAAGCGAAAAACCTGTGCCAGTGCCACTTTCTTCACCACACATCTCATGCAACAGCCCTCAGATGAAAACCTCAACTAATTTAACAGAACATCCTGGTGATTTGAACCCTGTGCAGCTTAAAGTACTTTTCTGTTTTACACTCCCCAGTTTTTGTTTGAAGTTCCCAGCCTTGCCTGTTTGTCCTTCAAATAAGCATATTTTTTAAGATGAAAATGAGTATGGAGAATTGGTAGAATGATGCTGACATGGGAAAACCAAAGGACTGGAAGAAAAACATGTCCCACTTGCACTCTGTCCACCAAAAATTCCATGTGGACTGGCCTGGGATCGAATCTGGACTACTGCAATGAAAGACTGTTGACTAATCTCCTGGGGCCTTGCACGGACTACAATGTACACAACAGACTAAATGAATAATGGGAAATGAACATAATGGAAAAAATTAAAGAAACAACACTACAAACAGTGTCAGTGCCTATGGCTCATGGCTGGGCAAAGTAGTCTAAGTGGGCAACACAATTGCCATTTCTCCCTCATGTCCACTCTGGTCACCTGTATGTCTACAACTAACAACCTAAGAGCCAGCACTTCCCTTTATCTCTAAGACTGTTGCACAACAATTAGCATTTGTCAGCAAGCACAACATTAACTGTATGTGCCACATGCTTTAGCATTAAGCATACTATCCATTTTGCTCACGCAGCATATATATATCATACAGTTCTTACCGCACAATGACTACTTGTAACAAACAGCGTTATCTGGCTAGCCTTTACAATGCAGATACAATGTATTTTGAACAATTAAGAACCAAAAGCAATAAAGGCAAATTTGTTCCCATACTTGCCACGAAGGCAAATATGGGTCGGGAAGGTAATGGTCTACTCCTCCTTAACGTCAACACTAGATTGAGGCAGGCATAAAATACACATTCTGGTCAGCTTACCCCATGAAAGAAACTACCCACTGAATATATGGCTGGGTGGCAACCAGACACATTCTGGAAGTTTGGGGGAAAACAAAGATCTCTTGTCCCTCCACTGCATTGAACCCCAGCCTGCCCAGCAAACAATCTATGCAATATACAGACTGCACTATTACCTCTCAAACACCAACACAGTAAAGAAAATAACTGTCAGTGGAAACCTATTTATTTTTCTCTCTCACATGACCATCTTCTTGGACACTATACAATACTGGTTCATTCTGTGTCAGTTCTTAATGGTTCAACATACAAACTATTTACAACTCAACAACGCAACAATGCAGAGGAAATGTAAGTGTTCATTGTAAAGTGGGGACTGAATTTCTTTATTTTACTTGAACTGTAGGCTTCAAACTGATAATCAACATGCATCAAGGCCAATATGAATTGTGAAGGATGTGAGACAAAGCCTCCAACTCAGAAAGTCGAATGGCTGCCATACTGGTATAATATGCCTAGCTGGAATAAGTCACACACCATCAGCAGAGCGGAGGAGGGACTGACGACCTGCACCAAGCAACGAAGTCACCCCGGGTACACTGGGCTTGATCTCCTTGTCCAGGATTGGGCCAATTCGGCGGCAAATGTCCAACAAGTACGTTGGACCAATGTGGGGATATTTGCGCTCCTGAAATATAAATTACAAGCCTCAGCCTACCATGCAACCATAAAATAGCAGGAGAAAGAGACTGCAGCCAATTTTCAGAAACTTTTGTAGAGAAAAGCATGATACCTGTGTAACTGGACAAAACTGGAACACTGGCCCTTCAAAATATATGAACCTCTAAACCTTTACAAGACCAAACTTGTTTCAGACATCTAAAGTAAATGAATATGAACCAGGTACATAGAACCATAATGAGCCCAGTTTGAACCTCACATGGCATTGCTTCACTCCCCCACCCAATATCCTCCTCTCATGTTGTACTGTGCTAATCCATCACAATGAAATAATACGGCCATAGGCCACTTTATTGATGGCAGGAGGTACACGGGGCACCGTCACAAGGCTAGCTAGCATGAAAGCAAGCACGCAAGCAAAAGACCGTTCGTACCGAAAGTATTCCACTTAACCTTTGCTGTCAATAGTTCCGTCAATAATTAACAATACGATCACGGATTTATTAAGAATTTTGCCTAACAAGTTATTTACCGAGCTTCGGGCAGTCATTCTCACATTTTCCTTGGTAGTGTTGGGAGTTTCCGACGCTACAAGAAAAACATGAAAATAAAATTTAAGGCGTAAGAGCTGAACAAACGACAGTACTACGGTACATATATAAAGAACGCTAATTTCCCTTAAAGTTCTACGGTAGTTCGTCTCAGTGCATCGAACAAATGAAAACACTACAGTACATATATAAAGAACGCTAATTTCTCTCAAAGTTCTAGGGTAGTTTGTCTCATTACATCAAACATTATACGTCGGCGCCATATTTGCGGTCAAAGGCCACACCTGGTTCCAACATTGCCTAACTATACACTCTTGCTGGATTAGTTGAGGAAAGGAGGGCACGGCATAACCAATCATTGCGCAAGTCTCGGCCATGCCAGCAAACCAAGACTAACGTTACAGTCCAATCGATTGCATTACGTCACAGCCGTACATAAACCTAGTTCTCATTGGTCAGCGTGGGCTGAATGACCAAGTGGCTAGAGAGGGGAAGGGGGAGCCCAAAAGGGGCAGAATAGTAACGATTTTCCTTTTCGAACATAAGACACAAAATTATATGCATTTATTTGCAGTCATCACGTAACTACGAACTTATGTGCAATGATGATTATGTCCCACGTAACGCTCGGCCAAATGCTGATGTCCGCCAACAAATATCAAAAATATACTCTCTTCGTAAAAATTATACTCACCAATTCCTCAAAAGTTTGTTGATGTTCATTTCCTTGCCAATCTAATCTTTTGGGCAAAGCCTGGAATAAATTGAAATTTCATATTATACGAAATTCGATTGTTGGAGGCGCTTTATTTACAAACAGGGTCATTGACCTTTACATATTCAATGTTTTGACGGAGGGAAACCACGTGCAAACCATGCGGCGGCTTCAATATAACCACAGCTGAATGTCAAACTCAGTGCTCACCTTCGAATTTTCCAGTTCTCGCTTCAACACCTGCAAGACAAAGTAAAAAATCGTTAAGTAGTCGTTAATGTACCAGATTCTGCACAGGTTTTCACAACTTTACTTACATTTGCAGTTTCTTGGCATGGACCAGCAGCCAAAAGTTTTGCGATCAGGAAATACAGCTCTGCAAGTGGAACGAACGCTGTTACATATAGCGCATATCATCGTCAGATTTTAACTAAAACTACACAGGTACACGGGAATATTCTTACCTGAAGTCACTGAAGACTGGTTATTTAATATACCTATATCCATAATTACGTATTTACTAATTTGTTTCCTAACAAGTTAATGAAAATATATTATTTTGCTTTCAACATGTTTAACAAATCCATACCACACACCATTCTATCTACACACTTCACTAGCTCAACCGCATCACCATCATTCGGGTGGCGTGGCGCGCAGAATTATATAGATCCTTTTATTTACACTTGTGTAATTTAAACGCCCAAGATAAATATTTTTTAACATTAATTGTGGATAATATATATTCTTATTTTAGACAATGCACAGTCCTCCCCCTTCTCTGCTCTTCAATGTTATCGTAATGTAACGACCAACGAAGATGTTATCTACGCGAAATAATACAAAATGGCGTAGTTAATGCCAAGAGAAAATTAGGTGTGGAGCGAGCGCAGTTTTACTACCATGTTCCGTTGGAACGTAAACTAGTTTACTGTATATTTTCATTCAAATTGTGCCTTTATTTTTAAGCTAGATGATGTATCTGCCAAATATACTTCATGATTAATTTACTGCACTTTTGTTAGCTACTACACAGCATTTATACATTTGCACTTTGGTAAGTGCCTGTTCCGAAAATTGTCTCTCTATGTAACATGGAGTGCAATCAGCTGGAATGGCAGGTGGCTCATTCTGTGATGTGTAGAGAAAATACGAGAGAAGTCAGGGGGCAGGAAACGAAGAATATGTTTGCCACGTGCATTGGTTTTAGCCACATATCATTGACAAAATATTTATTTTCTTAAGTTGGTTGTGTCGTGAATCATATTGGTACGGTATTCCGTAATTTGATATTAGTGTGTGCAACCTACGTAAAATGTCCTGGATTCGTGACAGTACATTAAACTGGATACAATGGCTTTGTGTCAAGGTTATTAAAAGTGGCACAATGCCTAAACATATTGCCTTTATTATGGATGGAAACAGGCGATATGCCCAGAAAAATAATGTACAAAAGTTTGTGGGCCACTCCCATGGGTAAGTCGTTCTACATACGGCCGCTGCATTGCTTTAAATGATGATGGACCGACATAATAAGAAGTTGGTTTTACAGGTTCGACAAGTTAGCAGACACTTTACAGTGGTGCCTGGATCTTGGAATCCCTGAAGTTACAGTGTATGCATTCAGCATAGAAAACTTCAAACGCAGCGAAGAAGAGGTTGATGCACTAATGGAACTCTCGCGACAGAAGTTTCAGCGATTGCTGAGTGAAAAGTTAGTTTTGTTGTTAGGAAACTGATGATTTATAACTGAAAGAGAATGAAATATTGGGGTGCATTTGTGCTTTTTTTTTGGCCAGGGACAAGTTAATGGAGCATGGGGTGTGCATCAGGGTCATTGGAAACCTTACACTTCTGCCCCAGGACATCCAGAAACTTATAGCACAAGCCATGATACTCACGAAGGACAACAGTAAAGCATTTCTGAATGTGGCATTCGCATACACAGGTAAGTCAGCTTGACAGCATTGAGTTTGGACCAGTGCCAATGTTAACAGTGGCATCAGATGTCTGCATTGTGTGTTGAGCTCGTGAGGAGATGGCGCAGGCTGTTCAAACGGTGGTGTCTGGTGTGGAGCAAGGCACCCTCCAGTTGTCGGACGTGACACAGCAGCTGCTGGCGAACTGCCTGTACACCAGCACTAGCCCTGACCCAGAGCTGCTGATCCGAACCTCAGGAGAAGTCAGGATAAGTGACTACTTATTGTGGCAGGTTAGTAGTCCTTTGTGGACAATTGAATTTGCACAGGATGGTTGGAGAGTGACATGAAATTGCTACCATTTGAATATGTCATGCAGCCAAAAATACCGGTCAGTACGAGGTTCCAGGGTTGCACAAAGGAATTACTGACAGTTTGAGTCTTGTAGAATGTAGCACTGTCATGGAGTGAGCATTTCCTGATGTTAAGAAGGATTGTGGTGCCCTCATCTTCTGGGTCAGGCTGTCCAAATTACACTACCAGACAGTACAATACAGGAGTCATGTGTTGCGATTTCACACAATGTAGTGATTAAATGTTCAGATATCTCAAAGGAACATAATGCTTCCATCTACAGGGTGACTGAATCAGCTCCAGTGACTAGGTAAAGTGATGGGGTGGCAGTTACGTGGGAATTTGCTAATCATGGCTGCAGCAGAGATGGTAGTACATGTACATGAAGTGTCAGAACATTCAATGCCTACATGGTGTAAAAACCCTGATGACCAACAGCTGCTGGCAATACCTGGATAGGTTTTATTTCCAATTACACATATATGTTTTTGATAGAACATGTATTGGCTGATGTTTCTGCAGCTGCACTTGTTACAGGAACATATGGTGCCACTTGGCATGGCTCCTCTGATGTTTATGGGTTTAACTCATATGTGTGCCAGTGTGTTTGCTCTTTTTTTTTGTACAGTCTTTATGTCCATCACTTCTGACACCTGCAGTAGGACCTTGCTTCAAACCAAACTGAGTATTGTTTACTCTTTATTAAACAACTGCCTTTTTAATGAAGGATCACCAATTATCATTGATCTGATCCTCATATCTGGAGACTGTCCACCATTCAAATCCAAAGACCATGCTAAAAGACGAACTTCACCACTTGCTGTACCCGACACAGTATTACGTGGAACACTGCTGTGCTGCACTTGACCCATAAAATGGGCATTTTAGGTAATGTGAGTGACAGCATTAGATTACAGGGCCTCTGTGGCTGATTTCCTTGAAAAATAAACAACTTTTAGAGATGACACCTTGCTGTCCACTATATAAGTTCAGTGTATCGGAAAAAGTTTTGTGTCCACCATTGGGATCTTGTACATGTATTACTGTGCCCGGTCATCTACCTGATCATCTCTCCAAGAAGCCCTGTTGTTGATACAGCATTCTTAAGCAACCTACAAACATATCCATGAATATGACTAATCAGGATAAGTGCATGTTTTTGGATGGTATAAGGAAACAAGTAATGAGTCTGACTGTTCCATGTGATTTAACATTGTCTTATAGGTATCTTGCAGCTGCATTTACTTTGCGGACATCCTGTGGCCGGAGTTCAGCATATGGCATCTCCTGGCTGCCATCCTCAAGTACCAGCGGAGCTACAACCAACTTCTTCCTGTGCGGCTGGCTGATGATGTGGCTAACCGGTCTCTCAGTGAACGCTCCCATTTGTTTTGCTCTCTCCTGGCCGCTAGCAGATTGAGCAGCCTGGAGGAGCTGAGCCATGTCATGTCTTGACACTGGTAGTTGCATTGAGTGGCTGGGTAGTGCATTGAAACTTGCACTGAACAGCTGGTTAGCACTCTGATAGTTCACGAAAACACTTATTGGACTGTGGCATGTGTGGGGGAAGCAGAAATGTCTACAAAATATTTGCTTAAAATCCTTCACAGAAATGAAAGTGTTGCAGCCTTTCATTTTTGGTTCAGAAAAGTCATGAACTCTGAGACCACAAGGCTTATGGTTGGCTTCTCCCACCCTCCTGCTCATACTCAGACTACTCTCAGCTCAGTAAAGGGCTGTCATTCATTATGTTGGATTAATTGCTTTTGTGATTTATGGAATGGGACTTCTCTTCAATTTTGTAATGTAGTGTATGCTTCCAAACAATGTATTTAGTGAAAATAAATACTTTGTATGGTGTTTGTGGTTGTTTGTAGTGATACTTCATAAATTCTTGCAAGTGTGTAGGTATTTTATATTGAAAATGGATTTTGAGGTTTGTGACAAGTTCTGTTGGTCCCAGTTAACCACGAACATTGCACACTGCACTGTACATGGCAGCACACTTGGGGGTGTGGAACAGAGAGACATGAATTGGTGAATGCAAATGTAAGTTGGCTGTGTGGTGGGAACAGGAACAAGAACTTCATTTAAATCATTCCTTTATAGGGAGGGTAGTGGAGCTAGTGACATGAATTTTTCATATGTTGGCCAGTCTGTATAGGTTTTACTGTACGCTCACGAGGGAGGAATGACAAGTATTTTGTTAAAATGTAGCTGTCCTACAGCCTTGGTGTTTTATTACCATGACCTTAATGCTTCCATACCAAGCTAAGCAAGTGTTTTAATATCGTACATACCGTGTACCATGTTCAAAAAGTGTGGTACACAAATGTTGTGTCTAGTTGGTAAGATTTAATCTACACTCAGTTTTGCTGCGTCTTGACACCCGGAACTTTGTTACTGCCTGCCAGAGCATGGCAGTGTGAATGCCTGTCCTGCGTCATTACTTGGATCGCCATCATGATCACCACACAGTCCACACAGCCCACCATGGTACAAGCCTAGTACTGACACGGTGATAAAGTCTCCGTAATACTCCAACCAGATGTCACCATCTGCCAGATGGATCCGAACAAGCCCATCTGGATGCTGCCACACCCTGCAGTGTGGAAATAGATATGTCTTGAAGCTGACACAGTAACAGGATTCAAAATTGGGCCAAACACTGCATCAGTTGGTTTTGATATCAGAACACACAGAGTTGGTCGCTGAAAATCAGTTCCTTGAACCACCTGATGTAGCTCTCAGCCCAAGACGGTTTTATTGAATTAAAGCAGATGTTAAGTATGAAGCTGCACTATATCCATGTTATAGTATGAGTCTTAAAATTAGTGAACCTCAGTATATGGCATTTTGGCCTTCTTGGTCACTCCTTTTAGTACTGTTGCTCCATTGCTTTGACCTTTCATGATTGGTACCAATAAATCCCCATCTATTATGTAGTTTGAGCTTCCAAAAAGTGTTTGTTTTATTAAAGACAAACATGAATGCTGTTGCAGGTTATTTTATATTTTTATTATTGCTACTTCACAAATTCTTCCATCAAAAATAAGCATTTTAGATTGAAAATGGATTCTGATGTTATTGACAATTTTATCATGCCAAATAATCACAGCCGCTTGTACCATGCTGTACCATATCATGCTGAACTATGCTGTACTGTACCATACCATGCTGAAGTGTGCTGTACTATACCGTACCATACCATGCTGATCTGTGCTGTACTGTACCCTACCATGCTGAAGTGTGCTGTACTGTACCTTACCATGCTGAAGGGTGCTGTACTGTATCGTATCATACCATGCTGTACTGTACTGTACCATGCGATGCTGAACTGTACTGTATCACACCATACCATGCTGAACTGTATTGTTCTGTACCCTACTGCACCATACCATGCTGAACTGTGCTGTACTGTGCCACTTACTGCAGGTGAGTACAGAAGGGTTGTGAATGTATGCAGAATAACAATTCTGGCATGCCTGCACACTTCTTTCTAATTAAAAAGAAACATGGGTTGAAGTTGCCCTTGTGTTCAATGAAGGCATCACACCACAAAGACATGGGGCACTTGAGATGCCGCTCTTTTATACTTGGCAAAAATGTTGCAGTATGCATTGAATTGTCTGGGTCTGTCAGAGAAGAAAGACTTAAGTGTTCTCTGGCCAAGAATTGAACCACTTTCCCAGTGATCCACTTAGACTTATGGGAAATTGTATGGAGAAGCAAGTATTTAGTGATTATACTCCAAATATGTACAGGAACACATGCAGGTTTTGTATAAAGCTGTCCTTACTGCTGTCCAATTTAAGACGGTCATAAAAGCTCTCCAATAACAAATCTGAGGAAATATGATTCAGTTATCATTTGTCATTTACATATGGAGAGGCAGACAAAGAGGATGAAACAAATTATGCATTTTTGCAAGTTTTCATTAAAAAGTGCCAAGAACACCTTCTGGTGTTACTGTCTACTTACTTGAACAGAGTGCTACTGTGTTGGTAGCCTTCCTGTGGGCTTCTCATTATATGGCCATTTACAGAGATGTTCAGCTGATCAGCAGTTGGCAGCACTTCCACATAGTTGTCATAATTGTACACTCTCACTGCCTGCAGTCAAAATGACACTGTTGCAAGATTCAGGATTCTCACAGTGGTGTTGCTGAAGATTCACAACTTCTAGGATATTACACTCTGTCACTGGGTAAGTAGCTGTGTGTTTCAGCGGTTCATATTGTGTTTTCAGGATGAAGCTAAAGGCACTACAATCTCAATGACAGTGTCACATCCTAGAATACTTGAACTTTCAACTTTCTTCTTCCATTCCCATTATTATTTGTCACACTCATTTTTTAACCTCAGCACTATATAATGGTCAACCTCCTGCTCCACCCATTTTATCCCCTGGGAAAAGAGCCCCAGTACCCATTGAATGGGAGGCCCCGGAGTCAGTACAGATGTTTTGGAGAAGAGAAATATCTCTTGCTCCTGCCAGAATCAAATCACAATTTTTCAGTTGTCCAACCTATAGCATAGCCACTATACCAAATGAGCTATCCTAGCTCTCAATATTATGTCAAGAGATTTAGTAACCTGCAAAGAGTGCATACTATGTTAACACTCTGATGCTTTGGTAATTTTTAATAGTGATGGGTTAGGCTGCTAGATCTGTATGTTATTTAGCAGTAACATCTGACTTGCAGCCAGTCATTGGTGAACAGTAAGCATGTACATGGCCTGCTTCAAGTGGCTGTTTTCCTGTAAAAAGAAGGAAGCTACCTGATAATACTAAAGGGTGTGTTGTACCTGAGGTGTGCAGATATATTGTGGCAGTAGGGAAATGGGTAAATGCTGCTAAAGGGTGTGTTGTACCATGGGTGTAGAGAGATATTGTGGCAGTAGGGAAATGGGTAAATACTGCTAAAGGGTGTGTTGTACCATGGGTGTAGAG
>JGI20166J26741_11945584_pt1 | contig 19664 bp, 15 predicted proteins | sample TergutCu122P5_FD_26741 | JGI IMG/M metagenome (IMG submission 26741)
TACAGGTACCGGAGGCGGCACAGGCGATAATACGGGCACAGGCGGCGATACGGGCACGGGAGGCGGCACAGGCGACAATACAGGCATAGGAGGCGGCACAGGCGACAGTACAAATACGGATATCATTGCAACGATAACCCCGGCTGGGCTGGTGACTGCCGACGACGGAATGCTGTATTATTACGACGACAATGGCCAGCGTCTCACTGGCCTGCGCCAGGTTGACGGCCAGCTTTATTATTTTGACCCCTCCACGGGCGCCGCGAAATCCGGTTGGCAGACCGTCGGCGGCAAGAAATATTATTTCGACAAGACGACATTTGCCGCCATGACGGGCGCTCAAAATATCGGCGGCAAGGGCTACTATTTCTCGACGGCGCCGTCAAAGCTGGGGCAAATGCTTGCGGGAAACATCACCGAGGGGGGCAAGAAATACCTTGCGGACAGCAAAGGCGTGCTCAAGACAGGCTGGCAGACGATCAGCGGCAAGAAATATTATTTCAACAAGACGACGTTCGCGGCGGCTACAGGCTTCCAGAAGATCGGCAGCCATTGGTATTATTTCACGGAGTCCGGAAAGAGCCTGGGCGCCATGAAAACCGGGTTGTTCACCGTGAACGGCGATAAGTTTTTCGCGGACAGCAAAGGCGTCATGAAGACAGGCTGGCAGACGATCAGCGGCAAGAAATACTATTTCAGCAAAACAGATTTCACAGCCTTTAAAGGCGTTCAGACGGTCAGCAAGAAGCACTATTATTTCACAGAGTCCGGGAAGAGTCTGGGCGTCCTGAGAACGGGCGTCTTCACGACAGGCGGCCAAAAATATGACGCGGACGCCAAAGGCGTGCTCAAGAGCGGCTGGCAGACGATCAACAACAAGCGGTACTATTTTGACAAGACGACTTTCGCGGCCCTGAAAGGTTTCCAGACAATCGGCGGCAAGAAATACTATTTCACGGCGTCCGGAAAGAATCTCGGCGTATTGAAGACAGGTTTGTTCTCGGCGGACGGCAAGCAGTATTTCGCGAACGACAAGGGCGTCATCCAGACGACTGCGACCGTCTACAAAGGGTACGAATACACTTTCGACGCGGACGGCGCCGTTGTCTCCAAAGAGAAATTCAAGGTCTCGAAAGGCATCGACGTATCCGTCTGGCAGGGCGACATCAATTGGGCGGCGGTGAAGAACAGCGGCGTCAAATTCGCGATCATCCGCGCGGGCTGGTTCACTTCCTACGTCCAGAACGGTTCGATTTTCCAACTCGACTCGAAATTCGAGAGCAATATGCGCGCTGCGAAGAATCAGGGAATCAAGGTCGGCGTCTATATCTATGACTACGCCTATACCGATGAGTATATCAACCGCGGCATCAAGGAATTCCACAATTCCGCCGCGATGAAGGCGCTCCGGGCGGCGGGCGTCAACCTGGACCTGCCCCTCTATATCGACTATGAGGACAGCACCTGGTTCTATCCAAACACCGGCGGCCCGGCCGGCTACAGCCAGCGCACCGACCTCATCGAACGCAATATGAAGGAAATCGAACAATACGGGTACAAGGCCGGTTTCTACACCTTCTACAACTGGGCCCAGAGCGAGTTTAACGCCAACAAACTCATGAAGCAAGGATATTCCTTCTGGCTGGCCAAATGGTACCAGAACGACAGCGACAGAGCCCCGAATGAGAAGGGCGTTTGGGGCAACGGATACCCGAATGTCTGGCAATACCGCAGCACCGGAACCGTGCCCGGCATCAGCGGGAACGTAGATATGAGTTATTTTTACGGATGAGAAACGGACTCTGGTGTAATAGAAAGGCGTGATATCTACGATTGCGGGATTTCGTGAAATATTGCATCAAGATTATTGTACGTGTGTGTCTTTTCCCATTTCGTATTTTTCCTGTTCGAACAAATCGGATAATGTTTCATAACGGGGTCAGTAGAACTTATTCCGACAGCCCGAAATATATCGCTGAATACTTGCTTCTACAGTATCCCAAGGAACTCGAGATAGTATTTTCAGTTTCCAGCACAAAAGAAAGCATTATTGATACTGAAAAACGGATTCGTTTTATCAAGTTTCAATCTTTTTCTTATTGCTATTTTGCTATGACATCAAAGGTATTTGTAACAAACAATGGGGGTTTTGCCTATCTCCCATTGCGCAAATCACAATTTGTGCTGAATACTTGGCATGGTGGCGGAACTTTCAAGCGTACCGGAATTGAAACGCTCAAAATGAATTTTTTCGCCCGAAAGGATCTTCTGCTTGTAGCAAAGAAAACGGATGCGATCCTTTCTTCCAGCAGGTTTTGGACAGAATTTGCGACAGAGGCGTGGTTGATTAATCCTGAAAAGTTTTGGGGGGTCGGATTACCGCGAAACGATTTGTTATTATCGGGAGATGTGATTCTTCAAAGTGAAGTGCGGGAGCGCCTTGGCTTGCATGGCGACGAACAGCTCGTCCTATACGCCCCTACTATGCGTCGAGCGGATAATAACCCATTTTCGGCAATGCGTTCTGTTGCTATGGACCGGTTTGATCCGGACAGGCTCCTCAGTGCTTTTTGCGCCCGTTTTGGAGGGAAATGGCGTCTTGGATTTCGCCAACATCCGGGTGCGGTCAGTAATGAAAATATGTATCAGGAAAATGTGATTAATCTTACTGCTTATCCTGAAATGCAGGAATTGCTTCTTTGTGCTGATGCGTTGATTTCCGATTACTCCTCGTCTATGTGGGATTTTTGTCTTATGAAGAAACCTTGTTTTGTCTATGCAGAGGATCTTATCGAGTACGCGAAATCTCCGGGTTTTTTGCTGCCACCCGAACAATGGCCGTATCCGATTGCCCATAGATTTGAAGAGTTGATAGCGGAAATAGAGGGATTTGACGAACTGAAGTATCAAACTCGTTTGGACGAATATTTTACTTTTCTCGAATCCTATGAACAGGGAGACGCTGCAAGTATCGTTGGAGAGAGAGTGGCTGAAAAATGCTGCGTTAAGCGATATAATTAGTATCGTGATGAAAAGAGCGAATTCAGATTCTATAAATACAGCAAAATTCAGTGAGCAGAGATATGATAGGTGCATACTGGAAGATATACATTGGGAAAATATCTATCTTCATTTTATCTTTCTTAATCCGACAGAAAAAGAAATCATTCTATGTACAGAGGGACAGGATCCACTATTATTCAAGCTGTGTGAAAGAGAAGATATTGGAGACGGGCGATATAAAATTACCCTCAATATCACGATGGCAAGAGGTCGCCAGTTTCTTGAAAATGGAAAGTGGAGTATTGGTTATTATCTCGATGACTGTTTTATTAACTGTGCTGTATCCGATGCGCTATTAGAAAAATTACCTACTCTGGATAGGGTATTTCGTTATTCTGACACTATCAAATATGCGTATACGGTGAATTTCTCGGCGGATACGCTGGATGACGAGATCGCCTTTGTGAACATGTTTTCCTTCTTTATGATGATAAATGACGAGCCGGAAAGACAGCGGATAGTTTTCGAATCGGAAACATTTCCCTTGTTGGTCCGCAGGTGTTTCGTTTTTATAAAGCGGTTCATGGTGAAAGCGCTGTTTCGTATCTTTACGCTATTTCGAAAAAGAGCGGGAAACAGGATTCTTCTTATAACGGAGTCGAGCCCCTCCTTGGAAGGGAACCTTTCGGTGCTGCTGGATAAGATGAAAATAATGGGCATAGAAGACCAATTCCAAATTCGTACATCTGCAAGAAATACGCAAAGCGTAAAGCACAGCAATTCATCTTGGATAACGGTACTGAAACTTGTTGCTGACGCGGACTACATCTTTGTTGACAACTATGTTCCTTTATTCAATTATTTAAGTTTAAGAAAGAACGTGAAATTTGTGCAAGTGTGGCATGCAGGGGTTGGATTCAAGGCGGTAGGATATGCACGTTTTGGCAAAACAGGATCACCGCATCCAGTGATCAGCGCTCATCGAAAATATACGTCCGCAACGGCCCCGTCTGAAAACCTGATATCGGTATATTCAGAGGTTTTCGGCATTGAGCGGAAAGCATTTTTGCCGATCGGCCTCTTACGTTTTGGCGAATTTTTCAATAATGAGCGAATAGAGCACTTTAATAAGGAGTTTTATCAAGATCATCCGGATATAAAAGGCAAAAAGATCGTTTTATTTGCACCCACCTATAGAGGCGCAGGACAAAAAAGCGCATACTATAACTATACAAAATTGAACCTGCAGGAAATATTTGATTTTTGCGGAGAGGAATACGTGTTTGTCATGAAGATGCATCCTTACACGAAGGATACAAAAGAATACTACGAAAAGTGGCTACCAACCCTCGATTTGGATATAGATCCAGATTCCCTGGAGCAGAGGATAAAACCGGATTTAAGTATGTACGAGCCTCGCATTCAGGATTTCACCGGAAAATATGATATCAATGATTTGTTGCATATTTCGGATATTCTGATAACGGATTACTCGTCGGTATACTATGAGTTTTCAGTTCTCAAACGGCCGATTCTGTTTTATACATATGATCGGCTTATCTATGAATATACACGGGGCGTGCACCAGAGAATAAAGGATGCCGCCCCGGGAAAAGTCTGTGACAGTTTCGAAGAGTTGATGAACGCGCTCAGAAACAGTGATTTTGAATTGGAAAAAACGATTCAGTTTGCAAAAAACAATATTCCTGAAAATCCGGAAATGGCAGTGGAGTCATTAATACGTGCTGTTTTGTACAACGAGTCTGGAGAAATGAAATGAGTAAAAAATATGTGGTCCTGCTACTTACCAATAGGGATTCGGACAACGTCGGCGACCAAATCATTGAAGCATGCGATATCAGCCTGCTAAGGGCTGTATTTCGCAACTTGGGTTTTCGGGAGGGTACTTTCGAAATAAGAAGCAGGGCGGCCGGCATGATCACGCAACAGTATTTAAAAACAGGTAACGAAGAATTGCTCAAGAGTGCGATAGATGCAATAAAGGAAGCGGATCTGTTAATTTTTGGCGGAGCGCCGCTCTTCAATTATAAATATCAATCTTTCTATCGTAGGACGATAAAGACACTCGAGATTGCGAATGAATTCCATGTCCCTGTTATCTTTTCCAGTATTGGCATGGAAGCTTATGATGAAGACAACCCAAAGTGCCAAAAATTGAAGGCGGCATTGAATTTACCTTGTGTTAAGCAAATCACAACGAGGGATGATTTTGCGACCTTGGAGAAGTATATTATTCGGAACGATATTTCGATCGCAAAAGTTTCGGATCCGGCTCTGTTTGCCGGCATTATATTCAGGGATACGAAGGCTGGGCTTCTTCATGCATTCATTTACCGGGTGTTGGTGCGGCTTCTAAGGAGAGGGCATATCGGAGCGGGTAAGACTTTTAAATCCACAAAGAGCGATAAACCAATTATTGGATTGGTTGTTGTCAGAAAGGGAATATTCGCGGATAACGATATTGACTTTCCCGAAGATGAGCAAATGCGGTTTTGGGAAGAGGCAATATCCCTGATTGAAGACAGGGGCTATGATTATCGTTTATTTACGACAGGTCATTTTTCGGATGAGATTTTTCTTGATCATTTCAGCCGAGAGGGTAGGGCTTCCGCAGGTAAATGTGTGTTTAACATCAACAGCCCGGAGGAATTGATTTGCCAGATACGCCAATGCAATGGGGTCATTGCTTATCGGTTACATGCAAGTATTACAGCAAACTCTTTTTTGATACCTTCGGTTGGGCTTGAGTGGAATCAAAAGATCCCGTTCTATTACGATGCAGTAGGATACCCGCACCGAATGCTAAGCCGCAAAGATTGGAACGCACAGACGGTAGTTTCGGTTTTGGAAGAAGCAATGAAGGAAGGAATTCGGATAGACGAACAGTACATGATGACTGTATATGACACGCTTTTTCATTCCATTAAAAAGCTCCTCAAGTCTGAGTATGATATCAGTGCCTATAGCTATAAGGATTTGAAAAAATCACTGCCGCTCTATAGTGGCACATCTAATGGAGAATATATGCAAAAGCTGGTGAGAAAATTCAAACGCATTTATGATAACTACCATAAATATGCCGAATAATATATACTTAGATTGAGAGTCGAAAGGATATATGAATGGAAAGACAGAAGGTAGTTGCGATTATTTTTGCGGGAGGGACCGGTACCCGAATGGGAAACCGCGGGCGCCCAAAACAGTTTCTCGAAGTATATGGGAAACCAATCTTAGTGCATACGGTCGAGCACTTTCAGAGCCATGAATGGGTCGATGATATTTATATCACCAGCAATGCGGATTTCGTCGAGTACACGGAGCAGCTTGTGAAAAAATATGGTTTATCTAAGGTGAAAAAAGTCCTTCCGGGTGGGGAAACCAGCCAGCATTCAATCTTCATAGGGCTGAATGAAGTCGCTTTGCACGAGAGTGACAAGACGATTGTTTTGATACATGATGGTGTTCGGCCCATGATTACGAGTCAAGCGATCAGTGACAATATTGAAAATGTACGTCGTTTCGGATCCTCAATCACAGTGTCGAAAGCCAATGAGACTGTTGTCGTCAGCAGCAATGGCGAGACCGTTGACAGCATCCCGGTGCGGGATCATGGCTATCGCGCACAAGCGCCCCAGTCTTTCTTTTTGGGTGAGATATATGAGGCGCACAAGAAAGAAAGGATTTCAAATCCGACATATGCAAATGCTGTTGATGCATGTACGATCATGCATCGGCAGGGAAAGCCCGTGCATCTGACCGAAGGGAACTCGGGTAATATCAAGATCACGACGCCTGAGGATTATTATATGTTTCTTGCACTCTTGCAGTACAATGAGAGTCAGGATATCTTTGGCTTATAATCGGAGACTTTTGTTGTGACCAAAATAGAAACAGATATCGAATCCCCGGAGGATCCAATCTTGCAGGAGGATCTGGATATTCTTGCAGAAACATTTCCTTTCCCGGATAGTTTTCGAAATTGCGTCGTCATGGTAACGGGCGCAACCGGCTATTTAGGATCGTTGATAATTAAATCAATACTCTGCAGCTCACGAAAGAAGCGACTTGGTGTGAAAGTCGTCGGGTTGGCGAGGAATACGGAAAAAGTCAAATCTATATTCGGCTCTCTTTCGGAGTGTGAAGATTTGAATTTTGTGTTCTCCGATTTGACAGAACCTTTCCCGATCGATATTGGACATATTGACTACGCCTTTCATACAGCAGCCGTAACGGAATCCAGCAGGATGGTTTCAGAACCCGTAGAAACAATTCGGGCATCGGTGATTGGAACGGACAATGCGCTATCCTATACGGCAGCCTATGGGTGTAAGAGTATGGTGTACCTGTCGTCGATGGAGGTCTACGGTACACGGGCCACAGAGAGTGAACTCACAAAAGAAACGGACTTGGGCGTGATTGATCTGACATCTGTTCGGAGTTCTTACCCGGAAAGCAAAAGGCTATGTGAATTGCTATGCTTATCCTATGCAAAAGAATATAGTTTGGATGTAAAAATCGCGCGACTTGCACAAACTTTCGGCGCAGGCGTCCTTTCCACCGAGAACAGAGTGTTTGCGCAGTTTGCCCGTCAAGCGGTAGCCGGAAAAGATATTGTCCTTCATACGGATGGATCTTCGGAGGGGAATTACTGCTATTCACGTGACGCGATTGCCGGCCTGTTTACTATATTGTTCCAAGGTTCACAGGGCGAAGTATACAATGTCGCAAATGAAGCCAACCATATGACAATATTGGAAATGGCAAATTTGGTTGCAGAGAAAGTGGCGATAGGTCGAATCGGCATCGTGGTGGATATCCCACAATTCTCCGAGAAATTGGGATATGCACCCAAAACCAAGCTTAAGTTATCTTCTGAAAAGTTGCGGAATTTGGATTGGGCGCCCTCCGTTTCAATGGAAGAGTCTTTTCAACGTATGATCGACAGTATGGCGGCAAGGCATTTGCTGTATGAATAGCAAGAAGCAAATAAAAACCAATCGACTGCTAGTTTTTGTCGTCCACGATCCAAAGGGAATCATCGATAAAGCCACTCTTTATTATGCTGAAAAACTATGTGCCCATGTTTCGAAATTCGTTGTAGTTTGTAACGGGTTTCTGGTTCCTGAGTCCGAAGAGAAAATAAGGGAATTTGCAAGTGAATTGTTTTTTCGAGAAAACAACGGATATGATGCATGGGCCTATAAATATGGACTTGAGACTGTTGGGTGGGATGAATTGCGAAAATATGACGAAGTAATTCTTGCCAATGATACTGTATTTGGGCCGATATTTCCGCTTTCAGAAATGTTCGATACTATGTCAGAATACGATTTGGATTTCTGGGGGGCTAGTATGCATCATGGAAACCCTGATAAAGATTTCACGAAGAAGAATCCCTACAGTTTTATACCCAGGCATATACAGAGTTACTTTACAGTATACTCGTCCCGATTTCTTTCTGACAGATCTTTGGAGGAGTATTGGAAAAACCTCCCCTTGATTCGGACATACCATGACGCTGTTGGCAAACACGAAACTGTTTTTACGAAATATTTTGAGGATAAAGGTTTTCGTTGGAATGTGTATGCGGATCTTGATGAAATCGACCGTATTGGCGAAAGCTCTATTTATTACGAAGCGGATTTAATGATAAAAGCGAAACGATTTCCTTTTGTGAAGCGCAAACTTTTTACAATGGATCTTCTTTTTGACAGGCCGACATCGGGTGAATTGGCGCGGAAAACAATGGATTATCTGCAAAAACAGACAGATTTCGATACAAATATGATATGGGACTGGCTTTTACGCACCACACACCAATATGATATTGTAAAGAATTTATCGTTAACATACGTATCATCGGACAACGTTAGCGATAGAATAGATTCAGGACTTCCCAAGGCTGCTGTCTATTTTAGTGTTCAGGATGCGACTATGCGCAATATGTTCTGTGACTATCAAGCAAATATACCCAATATCGTCGAAACTTTTCATGCAGGAAGTGATTCCCATACAATGGATTTAGAAACACTGATCACCCAATTTGATGTGTTTTGCCTGATACGGGATCCTGATTTCGAATACAGCGGGTCTGTCAAAGCGAGGAATGGATGCCATTATAAAACCATGGAGAATATGCTGGGGTCGAAAGCATACATTGAAAACGTGCTTGCAATATTCGACGCCAATCCGCGACTGGGAATGCTTGTTGCTCCACCACCGATTCATGCGCGATACGCTTCCTTTCCTAACAGGGAATGGGGGACAAGTTATCATGAGATGGAAGAGCGTTATAACGTATTGGGACTGCATTGCCCGATATCGGAAGAAAAACCGCCAATTGCTCCACTTGACGGTGCGGGATGGTTTCGATCCGAAGCAATGCGACACGTGGTGGACGCGAAGGTAAAACTAGAGGATATTCCAACGCTTTTGTACTCCTATATCCTACAGGATGCGGGTTACTATTCTGCATATTTAATGTCAAATAGCTATGCTTCGTTGGAGTACACTAATTTAATTCATTATTTGCGAGCCTTGAATACACTGACGAAAAAATACAACACAGGGAAACGTACATTCCCGCAAACATTAGAGATCATGGATGAAAAAATGAAATCAGAATCTGTGATCTCTCATATACGGAGACGATGGCGGAAATGGCGACGGGCATGAAAGTCAGACTACAGTTCAGTCATTGTGCTCAGTCTGCTTTAAATTCTATTGGCAAATTGGCATGTTGATGCCAGTACATACTTCTATAAAATTAAGATGCAGCTTGTTTATAATACTCTGCATACGCTTGTTTATAATACTCTGCATACGCAGTGTCCCAAGCTTTCATGCCGAGTTCGCCGCGATGATCCGGTAAATCATATTTTGCAATCAGATATTTGGCGAGAAAATCTGTTGCCTTCTGTGCGCCCCAAAGATTTAGATGGCCTCTGTCATAGTAATCAGTTGAATAGTCAATCCCCATTTCTGTAGCATCGTCCATCATATCAAAATAGTCAAGACCATTTTTATCGAATTCATTTTCTATAGTAAGCAATCTGCCGCGTTCCCAGTCATAACTGGAATAGGGGAGCACTATGAGTTCAACCGGTACATTGCACTCTTTTACGGCGTCAATTACATCTTGTACTTGCTGCGGTGCAAGTCCAGGCAAATCACTCGGATTCTCAGGCCTAGGGGCTGGGCCGGGATTTGATGTTGAATCGAGATAAACAGTCCAATTCCGCGTTGTGGCATTGACTAAATCTGGCTTTGGAAAAGTACCATCTATTAGTTGAGCCAAGCGTTGCTCCCATAAACTGTGGTATAGCGTCAAGCTGAAATAATAGGTAAAACCATTATACCCGTCATTCAGTCCAAGAGCCTTGCTAATCGTATATACAGCTTTGAGCCGGTTGACTGAGTTTGTCATATTATCCGTTACATTGCGGAGCGCGCCTTCTCTCGCTTTACCCATTGTATCAGTTCCATTTTCACGGTTCAGCCCATTGTAGTCAATCACTATTACTTTTGGCGATTGCGTAAGCAATATATCTTTGATGATATAAGGGATTGATGGGGTTGGTTGGGAATTTGTTGCCCATGAATAAGAGACGATACCATAATTCTTCCATGCATACAGGGGATTCCATCCGCGATGGACATGACTCGCCCCGATAAAGACTACGTCAACACTGTTCCGGGGCAGATCATGGAAAGTCAACAGTTTTTTATAGAATGGGGTGTTGTTTCCAATCGCGCCGGATACCCCAACATACGCGATAACAAAAATAAAACAGAAGATGGCAATATGGACAATGCGTTTGATTCTTTTTTTAGCCTTTTGTAATTTCATAATTTATTATTATATGTCAATCATTCTTCTGTTTGCAAACCAGCGAAGAGTAGTATAAAATCCTAAGATATTATAATAATTAAAAAAAGTTAAGAGAGGCTAAAAGAAGATGGATCAATTGATAGCGATTTTGTCCGACATCCGATCGGACGTAGACTTTACAAAAGAGCAAAATCTTGTTGATGAAGGAATACTGGCATCGTTTGACATCATCGCCATCGTGAGTGAACTGAACGACGCATATGGCGTGAGTATTGGTGTGGAAGACCTCGTTCCGGATAATTTTAATTCTGCGGAGCGAATGCTAAATCTGATTGAAAGGTTGAAGTCCGAATAATATACGACAAAATGACCTATACATCCTTTACCTACTTTGCATTTCTTGTCGTCCTGGTAATCGTCTATTTCGCAATTCCGCGGAAAGCGCAGTGGGTCGTACTGCTTGTCGGGTCGTATCTTTTCTATATATTTGCGGCGGGCACGGGTACGATTGTCTATTTGATCGTTACGACAATCTCTGTATTCCTGACGGCGCTGGGCGTCTCGAAGCAGAAAACGAAGGCCCGAAAAAAAGGTGTAATGGCTATTGGATTGCTGATCAATTTCGGCATACTGGGAGTTCTCAAATACTCGGGGTTTGTGATAATAAATGTAAACACAGTCTTTCACTTGGGGTTTGGAGCGCCCAGTTTTTTGCTGCCGCTCGGCATTTCGTTCTATACGTTCCAGACAGCAGGATATCTCATTGATGTTTATCGGGGAAAATACGCGCCGGATACGAATATCTTTAAATTTGCGCTGTTCACCTCGTTTTTCCCCCAGATAGTACAAGGTCCGATCAGCCGCCATGATCAGCTTGCACACCAGTTGTACGCCTCCCATGATTTCAATTGGCTTCGGTTTAAATACGGTCTTGAGTTGATGCTGTGGGGGCTTTTCAAGAAACTTGTGATTGCGGATCGGGCTGCGGTATTTGTGCAATATACGATAAATAATTCCGACCAACTGGCCGGATCGCAGATTGCCGCCGGATGCTTGATGTATATGATTCAGATTTACGGGGATTTCTCCGGCGGCATTGATATCTCGCGCGGCGTTTGCCTTGTGCTCGGCATTGAAATGACAGAGAATTTCCGCCGCCCGTATTTTTCGACATCACTGACTGATTTTTGGCGCAGATGGCATATCACGCTCGGCGCTTGGATGCGTGAATACATCTTTTATCCGCTGGTATTGTCGCCTGGATTTGGGAAAGTCGGCAAATGGACAAGAAAGCATATCGGCCCGTATTGGGGGCGTACACTCCCTGCAATGATTGCCACTGGCATCACATTTCTTGTTGTCGGAATTTGGCATGGCGCCGCATGGAAATTTGTATGCTATGGCGCATACAATGCGGTGATCCTTATGTTCGAAACAGCGTTTGTCCCGAAAATTTCTGATTGGAATAAAAAAGTCGGTTTCATCAATACAAAAACTTTCAGTTGGCATTTTCTTTCGATCCTGGTCACGTTATTCATTTTGTTTATCGGGCGGTTCTTCTCATTCTCCTACGGCGCCGATCAAGCGGTATCAATGATCAAATCTGTCTTTCTCTCTTTCCATCCGAGCTTGCTGTTTAATGGTTCGCTTTATCAGATGGGGCTTTCGGAATATTCGTTTAACCTGCTCATGGTCGCTGTTATTGTGCTGTTTGTTGTCAGTCTAAGTCAGGAACTTGGCGTGAAAATGCGCGAAGCGCTTGAGCGGCAAAACATCGTCTTTCGTTGGATCATCTATCTGGTTGCGGTTTTTACAATTTTGATTTTCGGGGTATATGGCCCTAACGTAGATCCGTCAATGTTTATATATCAGCAGTTCTGATCACACGATATCAATCTTTCGTTTTCAAATCCTATCGTTCCATTTCGCAGAAATCGTAACACAAGCGTAATATTTTTCCGCACAATTTCATCTTGATATTGTATCACTTATAAGATACGATAGTTTGGAATGCTTAATGCAATGTATCAATTAAATGATACAATGAAAAGCGAGAGTATGCATAATACAAGAATCATCCCTTCCAGGGATCTGCGAAACAATTACAACGAAGTCATCGGCTATTTAGAAGCGCATGACCATGTGGTCATCACGAACCGCGGACGGGGCGAGGCCGTATTGATTTCCATGGCGGATTTTGCTGCCTATGAAGATTACCTGCGCAAGGCAGGTGAGGCGAGAGTTGGAAATAAAGGCACAACACGCGATCTCTTTGTACCCGCAGGGCGGGACGCGGGTGACGGAACGGCGCCTGCGTCAATCGTGGAAGCCGTGTACCGGCACGCGGAAACCGCACCGGACAAGGTCTGTTTGATCGAGGGGGATACAAAGATTACCTATGGCGAATTTTTTCGGGCAATCGCGGGATTCAGCCGTTATCTGTCAGAGAACGGTTTGAAAAAAGGCGATGCTGTTGTCGTCCGGACAAGCCAGACCATCGCGTTTTTTGCGGCAGGGCTGGCAATCCAACTCGCGGGCGGCGTCTTTGTCCCTCTCGAGAAGAACGTATCGGACAAAATGTTTAAAGAAATACTGGAAGCGACAGAAGCTCCCATATGTATCGGGGCTCGGCAGGTCGAAACGATCGCCCTTCAGATCCCGACCGATGAGGCGCTTGCGCACGCAGAAGAGGCATTGCCCGCCTATGGCGACATTGTCTGGCCGGCCGGCGGGGATCTTGCGGAAATTTTGTTCACGACCGGCACTACAGGAAAATCAAAGGGCGTCATGATCACGCACGCGAACAATATTGCGCTCGCGCAGAATATAAAGTTCGCCACTGAGATGGGACAAGACAATATCCAGATCATTCCCGGACCATATAATCACTCAGCTCCACTTCGCAGATACTATGCAAATATGTACAACGGAAGCACCGTCATCGCGATTGATGGAGTGATTTTTGCGGGGCGCTTCTTTGAGGCGATGGAAAAACACAGCGCAACGTCTGTTTTGTTTGTACCCTCGTTTCTCACGATCCTCTATCAAATCACTAAGGATCGTATCGCGGATTTTGCGGATCAGCTTGACTATGTCGAAATTGCCGGTTCTATTTTCCCACGAAGCGAGAAAGAAAGACTGTGCGCATTGCTTCCCAAAACGCGTCTGTACGATTTTTACGGATGTACGGAAGCGGGAGTCTCTTGCACTTTTGACTTCAATAAAGAGCGTTGGAAGATGGACACGGTAGGCCGTCCGACGCTCAATTCTGTCTTCACGTTTTTCAATGAGGACGGCGTAGAAGTTGCCACAGACGCGGAAAACCCGGCGTCTCTCGCCTATGGAGGCGGAATACTGATGAAGGGCTATTTCGGTGATCCGAAATTGACGGCAAACTCAATTCGAAAAGGTTTCATTGTCACAAAAGATCTTGCTTACATGGATGAGGACGGCTATATTCATATCCTTGGCCGTCAGGATGACATTATCAATATGGGGGGCATCAAGATCGCACCGGTCGAAATCGAGGACGCCGCGCTGGCTTCACCGGATATCGCGCAGGCTGCTTGTGTATCGGCCAGCGACGCGATGTTTGGTGAGGTGCCTCGCTTATTCATCGTTGCAAAAAATAGTGAAGTTTTCGATGAAGGGACTTTTCGCGCATTCCTTGCGAAACGGATTGACGAGTCGAAAATGCCGCGTTCGATCATAGAGATCGATGATTTGCCAAAAACGGCAAACGGGAAGGTTTCCCGTCTGGCGTTGAAAGGAATAACTGTTGATAAAAAAAGAAAGGAAAGATAAAAGTCATGAAAAAGAATATAAGGAACATTGTCTGCATCGCGATGGCGCTTCTTATCAGTGTGTCGCTTGCGGCATGCGGTAGCGGCAACGGCGGCGCCGGAGGCGCTAGTGCCGGCAACGCTTCATCGGCGAATAGCGCCGGTGCTTCAACGGCGAATAGCGCCGGGGCATCAACAGCGAACAGCGCAGGGGCTTCTGCAAACGCTCCGGATGCAACATTTAAACTAGCCTATCAATATGGGATTCAATACTTGCCCGCCAAGATTGTGCAAGATCAGAAACTGATTCAAAAATATTATCCGGGTAACGTCGAGGTTACATTCCAGACGATGGGATCCGGCGCCGAGATCAATGAGGGCATCATCTCCGGCAGTCTTGACGCCGGCCTTGTCGGAACGAGCGTTGCGATCACAGGTGTTTCAAAGGGCGTCACCTACAAGGTATTCAGCGGTATTTCCAATATTCCAAACAGGCTGGTCTCGAATAAAGAAAGCCTGAAGACACTGAAAGATTTCACGCCTAAGGACAAGATCGCGCTAGTTTCTATCGGCAGCATTCAGCATCTCCTGCTCGCCATGGCGCAGAAAAAGCAATTGGGCGATGCGCATGCTCTCGACACAAACATCATGGGAATGAAGCATCCGGATGGGATGCAGGCGCTTGTCAGCGGATCCGTGCAAGCGCATATGACCACGAGCCCTTATGATCTGGAGGAGCTTGAAATGCCCGGGATGCATGAAATCCCGAATATCGTGGAGGACGGCCTTCCGGGAGGCTCTTTGATCTTAGGTGTTATGAGCACAAAAATCCAAGATGAAAACCCCGCGCTTGCGGAAGCGGTACGGAAAGCGTTTGCGGAAGCGATGAGCTATATATCGGATGCAAATAATCTTGACGCTATCGCAGAAGCCTCCTATGAGAATGAAGGTTTGACAAAAGAGAAAATGCTTGGGTATTTGCAGAATCCCGACACCCAATTTGACGCGAAAGTCACTGGTTTGATGACGCTTGCGAAATTCATGGACGACGAAGACTTCCTTGACGGATCGGCGCCGACGGATCCGTCCGCGTATTTCTTTGACGGTGTGGAGCATGAAAATTGAGTAGGAAAAATACTCTGATTGTCATCGCGTTCTTTGTCTGCGCCTTAGCCGTCTGGCAGATCGTCGCGATGAGCGGCGCCTTCCCGAAATTGCTTTTTCCTTCACTCGTTGAGATCGGACAGGCTTTCGGGAAGGGCGTCACCAAAGAGAAGATGCTGCTCTCCGCCGCAAATTCGCTTTCGCTGATTTTCAGAGGCATAGGACTTGGCGTTGTACTCACCTTTGTGATCGTCGCCTTGTCCATACTCTTCAAGACAATGCGCACGATCTTCAACGCGCTCATCGCGATCTTCGACCCGCTGCCCGGCCTTGCGATGATCCCGATCGCGATGCTGTGGTTCGGCACAGGCGAGCTTACGATCATCTTCATCATGATCCATGGTATGCTGTGGCCGATGAGCCGCAGCGTGCTGGATGGCGTGAAATCCATCCCGCGCATTTATGTGGAGGTCGGGGAGAATATCGGGCTCAAACATCTGAAACTCATCACCGGCGTTTATATTCCTGCCTGCTTCCCCAATATTCTGACCGGTCTGAAGACGGGGTGGGCCAGAGCGTGGCGCGCGCTCATCGGCATCGAAATGATCTTTGGCGTGACGCAGGGCGTCGGCGGCATCGGTTTCTATATCTTTCAGCGCCGGTACCAGCTCGATATGGCCGGCGTCTTCGCGGCGCTGATTGTGATCATTTTGATCGGCCTCGCCATCGAATACGGGGTTTTTCAGCAGATTGAAAACCGCACGATCCGGCGTTGGGGTATGGTGCGTTGACGGAGGCTTTCTAATGGCGAACGATAAGCATCCCTTGTTAAGGATCGACCATCTGCGGAAGACTTTTGCGGATGAAAACGGCGCGGACGCCGTGATCCTCTCGGATGTAAACCTCGAGGTTGACCGGAATGAATTCCTTTGCATTCTGGGCCCGTCCGGATGCGGCAAGACGACGCTGCTCCGTTGCATTGCGGGTTTCGAGCCTTTCGAGGGAGACATCTACGTGGAAGACCGGATAGAAACCAAGCCCAATACAAAACGGACGATGGTTTTTCAGGAATTCAACCAGCTGTTTCCGTGGAAGACGGTTGAGAAAAATGTACAGTTCCCGTTGAAGCAGCTTGGCATCACGGATAAGGCGGAACTGTTCAGGTTGTCAGATTTATACCTCGATATGGTGGATCTGTCCGACCGCAAGAAGCACTATCCGCATCAGCTTTCAGGCGGCATGAAGCAGCGCGTCGCGATTGCGCGCGCGCTTGCCGTAAAGCCGGATATCATTCTCATGGACGAGCCTTTTGCGAGCCTTGACGCGCAGACACGCGCAAACCTGCAAAAGGAACTCCTTGCGATCAAGGAAAAAGAGGATATGACGGTCGTCTTCATCACGCACAATATCCAGGAAGCGCTCATCCTCGGAACACGTATCCTGTGCATGGAACGCACAGGAGGCGGTTTCCTGCTGGATGAAAGGCCGGACATAGTAAAACCTGTGACGCCCGAATCTGAGGGTTTTGCGCACTACTGGGGGCTGTTCAGCAAGGCGCTGGGGCGGTAGGCAGAGTTTTGAGAATAGACTTTGGGGCAGAAGATAGGACAGATATGATATAATCCAACATATGTTAATCCAAGAAAAGTGGTGTAGTTGAGCGCGTCTCACGGACGGATTAAATAGAAGATGTTGGAATATAAGAATATATGATTGTTAGCGCGTGGAAATTCAGATTAGATACGTTTATCAAGTTTAGGGATCTGTTCCATCAACTTGTCATTCGGGATATTAAACTGAAATATCGTGGAAGTTATATCGGATATCTTTGGAGCGTGATCAACCCTCTGCTGACTATGATGGTGATGGTAATCGTTTTTTCGCATTTGCTTGCGAAGGGCATTCCCAATTTTGCAGCTTATATCATATCCGGGCAGACGATTTTTGGTTTTGTAACGGGATCAACAACGGCAGCGCTGTCCTCTATTACAGGCAACGCGGCATTGCTGCAAAAAACCTATGTGCCAAAGTATATTTTCACTTTGTCCAGAGTGACAAGCCAGCTTGTGACGATGCTTCTGTCTTTTGGCGCCGTGATTATCGTATTCGTCGCTACAGGCGTCCACTTCTCGCCTCTGATGTTTCTGTGCATTGTCCCAATCGTTCAAGCCTATATCTTTTCACTGGGGCTTGGCTTTTTTCTTGCGGCATCGTCGTTATTCTTTTCCGATATTAAATTCATTTATTCTGTATTCACACAGGCATGGTTTTATCTCTCGGCGATCATGTACGACGCAACTATGCTGCCAAAATGGCTGATGAATCTTGTGCAAAACTTCAATCCCGCCTATATCTATATCGTTCAGTTTCGCAATGTGATGTACCAGGATACGATGATGGCTTTCTCTGATTTTTTACACGGCTGGATATGGGCCTTGTGCATGTTGGTGTTCGGGCTGTTCTTCTTTACCCGTTTTAAAAATGACTTTATTTTGTATCTGTGATGGTGAATAGGAGAATCGCATGGCAGGCAAAATCGCTATAGACGTCAAAGAAGTCACCGTCAGGTACAATATGCAACTTGAAAAGAAGAGCAGTATGAAGGAATACTTTATCAAACTTTTGAAAAAGCAACTCATGTTTCAGGAATTTATCGCGCTGGAAGACGTCAGTTTTCAAGTAAAGCGTGGCGAGTCATGGGGCGTCATTGGAAAGAACGGAGCAGGAAAATCAACACTGCTAAAGTTGATCTGCCGCATCCTGACCCCGTATAAAGGGACGGTTCGTATCAACGGGGAAATCGCGCCGATGATAGAGTTGGGAGCAGGATTTGACGGAAGCTTGACAATGCGTGAAAACATCTTTTTGAACGGGGCTATTCTGGGACAAAGCCGCAAAGATGTTGAGGAAAAATTTGACGAAATCGTTGAATTTTCAGAACTGGGCGGCTTTATCAATATGCCGTTGAAGAATTTTTCTTCCGGCATGCGCGCGCGTCTGGGATTTGCCGTCGCAACATGTATTGACCCGGACATTCTAGTCGTTGACGAGGTACTTGCTGTCGGCGACAAAGACTTTAAAAAAAAGAGCAGAGAGCGTATGGAAGAGTTGATATCGGGTGGAACGACATTGCTATTGGTGTCCCATTCGATTGCAGATGTGAAGGAATTGTGTGATCACGCACTGTGGCTTGACCACGGAAAAGTAGTGATGCAAGGAGATGCGATAACGGTGTGTGACGCATACGACCCGGAGTCGACGAAGGAGTCATGAGCAAGAATGATAGCATCCATAGTATAATAGGTAAATATAGTGTGCTGGGATACTGGGAGTATTTTTGAAAAGAATTGAATAATATACAAACGGTAGAATATATTTCAGATTGTTGAGGAGTGCAACACAAATGAGTTTCGAATATAATGAAGAATACTATAATACAGGCTGCGGAAAACCATACACAGACACGGAACATCAAGAAAATTTCAAACGGATTGCGGATCGAATTGTAAGAGATTTCAACCCTAAAACCGTGTTAGACGCAGGTTGCGCTTACGGTTATTTAGTTGCAGCGCTACGAGATCTCGGTGTAGAAGCCTATGGAATAGATATATCGCAGTATGCAATATCCCAAGCAAGAGAGGATATCCGTATGTATTGCGCTGTGGGATCATTGGTAGAAGATATACCAAAGCAGTTTCCACAAAAATTTGATGTTATCGCCAATATTGAAATACTGGAGCATCTTCACGAAATTGACGGCCTAACTGTACTAAAAAAACTCTGCGGTTATAGCGATATGATCTTGTTTTCATCTACACCCAGCGATTTTACGGAAGAGACACATTACAATGTTCAGCAACAAGAGTATTGGTGTAGGAAATTCGCTGAGAATGGTTTTTTCCATACCTTGACTTACAATGCCG
>JGI20166J26741_11946695_pt1 | contig 19662 bp, 13 predicted proteins | sample TergutCu122P5_FD_26741 | JGI IMG/M metagenome (IMG submission 26741)
TAAATATTTTGTCAAAGAGAGATTAGTTACTGAAAAGAAGTTTGACAGATTCATCAACATGTCACCACAACAAAACCCCTACTGAACAGGGATAATTGATTGGAAACACAGTTTATACGTGAGTAGAAGGTTGTAGCTCTCAAGCAACTTTGGTTTATAAGGGAACAAAGTCAAAAGCATGCCAGAAAACATATTAAACGTGGTTGTTACCTGAAAGTAACACTGGTCGATTGAGGGTTAAGAGAAAATAGCTTTGTTCATGTAACCACAAACAATTCAGTTTTTCAAACTTCTATTCTGAATTTGTCTAAATTCAGACCTATTTAAACACTAGTAATTCTTCATACTGTACCTTTGGAAGTAATTTACTCATCATATATATTAAAATGAGAAAAGAAGCACATATTCCAACTGAGATGCCACAGATATAATAGAACAAAGGATTGGTGCTGAGTTTAGGAGCTGATACGAATAGCAGCACCCCTGTGCCCAGAAGCAGGACCCTCCAGTAATCAATCCCTGAAATAAACTTTGTGTGGTTAACATGACAGTAAAATATGGAAGTGATCTATAGACAGAACACACCCACAAAAAAGAATAAAAACAAATATAACAATTTGAAAGTCCACCCTTATACGCGAATAGAAATAAGAACTCAAAGACAAATATACATGAAGAGAAGGAAAATGTATTTAGGATAAGTCACAAGATCAGATTAAAATAGCATGAAATTACAAACCAAGGTGATAAAGAGTAAGACCAAGGAAACAATAGAAAGAGGTTCTGTGGACAGTACGAGCACCAAGTTACTTAACATTTGAAAATAAAACCTTCTTATTAGGGAGTAGTGCTAAATGTGTGGGCTGTTATTTAAAGCAAAGCCCGTCCATGGAAATACTTATGCTTTAAACATCAAACCAGATTCCTTATCCCAGTTAGCCACATTACTGAGATCTTCCTCATTCCAGCTATGGAGAAAATAACAAGCAGGATTCCATATAGGAGCCTGAAATGCAGTGAAGCACAGCCCTTGTTGTTATAAATTTTCTACCAGTGTTAATCCCATAGCGCATCATAGCAATAAGTTAGGGAATTTTGTATGTGGTTTTTTTCAATACATATTTCTGAGTATTTACATTAAAGAGCTGCTTAATATTAGTACACTCTTTCTGCTGTTACAATTCTAGCTGACTTAGGAATACTGCTTATACCACCATTCTTCAAGTGCACCCCTCTTGGCTTAGAAAACAAAATTCTTACCCCTTCATACCTGCCTTTCTACATTTAAGCTTACACGTCAAGTACAGGGCACATAATTATGCGTTCTAGCAATATTTTGCATTTTGGTTCTATAAAAAGGTGTTCATATGCTCTACAATTTCAAAGATGCATACTCACTACAATCATAAAACATTATGATCACAATTTAGGCACGACAGGCATCTGTTCTATATACAAACTGAGAAATGCTGCTCTATCTCCAGTATTCACTATTTAAGATCTTAAAAATACTGTGAAAACAGTTAAAGTGTTGAAAGTGAAACATTTCATCTTTGTTAGACATTCAGAATTGTTTCAAATATACTGAAATGTCCTCCTGCTGCTCATTTAAGGCATATTATGAATTTTGATAACTGGCAAAGGTCTGGTGCCCTGAAACATGTCAACAAGCAGTCTGTCGATACATGAAAATAAAATGAGAGAACTTACTAATGATATTGAGATACACTTCATAACTTTCTAAACTATGTATGCCAACACAGCTTTTGTTGAAGGGATTGAGTTTTATATCTTTTTGCTTCCAGGAGAAGGGGTTAATGGCCCAGGATGACCGATGCTGCTCATACTCTGCCAGCACTTCATTTTCATTTGCACCGTCATACAGCTCATACTTATCACTGCCGATATCCAGCTGCAACTAAATACACAAAGTTTCATTAAGGGTACAAATGTGTCCTAACTGCAACATAAACTAAAGGTGTCTATTTAGCAGCAATTTAACCATACCAAAGCCGTCTGCCAAATGTTTATTATGTGTTTCGGACGACCAGTGTAGCAATATATACGTAACTTGCCCAAATCACGGTCTTCAACCCTCAATCGTCTACCAGGATCCAAGTGCTGAACTAGAATGAAAATAAACTCGGTGAGACTATTGTAAAATTTTAAATTACATGAACATAAACATTAGTTTAAACACATAATGTCTACGTATTTTATTCACAAGTTTGAATTTGCAGATTAAACTTATAAGCATTCAGTTGCTGGAATGAGGTTAAGGACTACCAGGAGTGTGCTTCGCCATATTACGGTTGTGCAAGTTACACAAGGATGAAACAAAATATTTTTACCACGTTGTCGAATGTTATGACTTTCGCCATCTATCCCCGTGACAGCCTGGATTATTAAAGTGCTCAAAATTAAGCATCTTAATTCCAAGAATATAAAGTGTTCCACCATATTTGAAAGCCGACTGGCGCTAATGTTTAAGTTCAAAATTGCGCGGTTGTGGCACATATCCAGACTGAGCTAATGACATGGATCAGAGGTGACTGGTAACACACAGGATGTGTGTACGAGCAACAAGTAATCCAAAGTCCCACAAAGTCTTAAGTGTAGTCACTTTCCTTTCTTCTTCCCAAATATAAATTTACATTACGTCATCTGTCACAAATAGTGCATATGAAATCGGAAATAACATTAGGATAGCAATGACATTCAGCTTTCGTCCGCAGAGGTTTAATTTGGTGTTGGCCGTTGTGTTCAAAATGCACTGACTGTTCAACGCCAATTCAACAAACTATTTCCTTTTCAGGTCTACATATGTATCTGCGTTTGAGCCACGACTAACATGGATGTGAAATACATTCCTGCCTTATAAAATTACTCGCAGCGTAACTTATACTTGGTAACTCTCTCCCCGCCCCCCACCCTTTCCCTCGCGGCCCATTTCCGACCTCCTGATTTCCATGCTAACCGCTTTCGCGCTGAACGGTGCGTGGAAACTCGCAGGCACTAGATATCAGATAATAAAATGGCATGCTTAGAAACAACATGAACTTTGCCCGCAAGGCACCAATGTCTAGCCTTCTCTTTCTACATGTGTGGCAGATGATCTGTGTGCGTGGCAACAGCTTTTCTCCCTGAACGGAACCACCCATAGATCATGAACCACCGCATAATGTCACGTATCTGTGATTCTTGTTCGTCGCTGCTTGTAGGTAATCCGTGGTCCTTGCGCGGGTATCTTGGCAGTTAGTGTCGCAGTCGTATAGTGTAGGTTGGAGAATACCATGTAATTTACTGGAAAACTGTATACATTTGGATTAAGTGTATAGTACAATTAATGCATATTCATACCTTACGGATGCGTGACTTTTTAGTCATAAATGAGTGAATTTCTAACTGTTCAAGGTACTGTGAACTATATTTTTATACGTTCCATGAGTTGATCGATTGGTGTGCGTATTGCAGTAATTCCATGTACGTGTATTTATTGTAGTAGCTGTGATGTAAATTTCAGTTTGCAGTCTCGCTAGCTGACAGGGACGCGTCAAGGAAGAAAATGTTCATATGTTTCGTAATTCAAGACAAATATTACAGATTCCATCTGTGCAACTGCAATTGATACCTGTTAGGCTAATTGCGATATTTGAGGTTCTCACTATGATATGTTTGACTGTTATACAGTTGGTCAGTGTGGCAACCAAATTGGTGGTGCTTTTTGGCCACTTGTACTACGAGAACATGGCATTGAAATTGTAAGGGACTGCACTTCCAAGTCACAGCCTCAGCACATTCAGCCCAATGGAGGAATGCTTGAGGCATTTCACAGTTTTTTCTCAAGTTCAGGTGGAATTTCAGAGAAGAGTTTCAAAACACTTGCAGATTTGGAGAATGCAAAAGTTAAAGCAAGGGTAAGTTTTGTAACTTGGACTTAACGTACACAAGTCATGGACTAGTTTAGTATGTTTTAGACCTTTGTGGCAGGCAGATTTCTGCAGGGGTCAATAGTTCCTCCATTCTCATCCATCGAAACTTTTGATCCAGAGTGTTTACATGTCATTACAACTGCGGTGTTAGTAATCTAACTGTGATGACATGTTTTAATTTCTTTAAGTCAGCAGAGCATCAGTATTCTTTTACCCAGATGGTGGAGGAAGCAGCTTCCTCCAAAATGTCAGTAATCACACATTCTAGGAGACTATAGTCTTTGACTAATGCACCGGTTTAAAACAATCCAGTAAGAAGCAGAAATGTAAATTTAGTGACAAGGTTGGAATCATTTCTCTTTGCCCAGTCTTCATATTTTAAGAACTGATATTTTTCTTAGACTTCAGTTTTTAAGTATTTTTATTTTTAGGCATTTTCGCAGAATTGCAAAAAGCAACTATTAGCTTCGTCATGTCTGTCTGCCCTTGTGTTTGGAACGTCTCGGCTCCCACTGGATGGATTTCCATGACGTGATATTTGAGTATTTTTTTAAAATCTGTCAAGAAAATTCAAGTTTCATTAAGATCTGATAAGAACAACAGGTACTTTATGTGAAGTCCAATATACATTTATGATCATATCTCACTCAGTTCTTATTAGACTGAAGAATGTCTCAGACAGATTTGTAGAGAAAAGCAATACACACATTTTATATTCAGTAACTTTCTTTTTGAAAATTTTGCTGTTCATGAGATAATGTGGGAAGATTTTGTAGAGCCAGATGAGCCACAGATGACAACATGGTGCAGGTGCATTGTATGCTGGATCCCTACTACTACAAACACACTCTCAACGTATGTAATACTTATTGGTTTTCTACTGAGACATTGGTTGCACTAATGTGCCTCAATGTTTGTTATACATACATTGCCTGTATTTTTTTTTTTCAGAATGATCAAATTTCTCATACGTGCATGCATAAAGAGAGAAGTTAAACATGTGATTTTAATTAATTTCAGGCAGTGTGTATTGATATGGAAGATAGTGTGGTAGCTCGTTTTCGCACTGGCCAGTTCCGCAACTTATTTGATGACACATGCCTCCTTACAAACTATCCTGGTTCAGGAAACAATTGGTGAGTTGGAAGAAGTATGAAATTTTAATATTTTTAGCATAAGTTCTTTCCAGGCACATGTCTACTTACAAACCACTCTAGGTCAGGAAACAAATTGGGAATGGGAAGAAATATGGAAATTCATACCCTGAATGAGATAGCAGGTGCCTCTGAAATGATGTTAGCAATCTTTGCTGGCCCATGTTGTCACTACCTAGAAAGACTTGTGATCTTCATGCTCCTGTCTGTGAAAATCTTATTTCTGGCAAGTGAGTTACAAATTGGTAACCCATCCCGATTTATTGTATACATCTGCAAGATCCCCAGTACACTCCTGTTCTTACTGTATGTTTCAAACTCATTGATTTTTTTTTCTTTTCCCTTTTTGTTCCTGTACTGTTTCCTTGTGTCACACCTTGATATTATACCCATTCACTTGGCCTTAATGTTGCACTTAATTGCAATGTACCATTATTTCCTTGACCTTGTAGTTTGGAGCATTTTTAGTGAAACCATGATTATTGTATCATAACTGATAACTACCTAGACTCCCTTCACCGAAGCTTTGATAGCCTGTATAATTCTTTCTACATTAGCACCCAAGTTTTTCAAAATGACAAATGTTTTTGAGATTTCAATATGATATTGTCATTAAACTTTTGAATAATTTAATTTCTTGAAATTGAATCTCTCTGCATCATGCTTTTTCACTGTTTCGCTGTTTACTGAGTGTCACAGTCAGCTTCCTTAAATTATCAGATGTACACCATGTTTAACTGATATCTTCTTTGTATTATGGCCATGTCTGTCATGTTGGTACTCATCTGCCAAGTCATGTGGCCATGTCTGTCAGTTGTATGCTTGTGTGTTATGTGTTGTGTCTCTCATGAGTGTGCTTCATGTCAGTTGCTCTCACATGTCATGTCTGTGCTTGCATCTGTCATGGATGGATGTGACTGTTATGTTCCCAGAATGCTCCCCTAAAGGGTCATCTTGCCATGGTACAAGAATATGAGCATATATGGAAACTAATCACCTTAAGTTGGATATCTCCCCCTTTTACATTAATACATTCAACATGTATGAAAAGTGTACAAGGGTAAAATCAATTTCAGAAAGGCCAAAGGATGTGTAAAATATGATAATTACTCATATTTTTAAAAAACTGTTTTAAAAATACCAAGTACAAGGTTTTCATAAAGTAGAGGTGACATATTTGTTTTATGTCAACTGTTATATATCTTAATAAATGTATTAAGAGTAAAAGTACTTGTGTGCTGAATGTTACCAGTATCTCCTGATATGTCCCTGTATACTGCCAATTAAAAATTTGAGGTGTATTTTCCTTTTATAGTAGAATTATGTTGTGGAGGTGAAAAGTCCTCATAGATTCTTGTGTATATATATATATATATATATATATATATATATATATTAATGACATTACTCAAGTATTAGAATGAGGTTCCTGAATTCGGATCAGTGCATGGCAAGTAAATATTAGTTTGACGGACAAAAATTAAAAGGAACATTGAATAAGCAACATAATCAAATATTATGCTATTTAGACAGCTGCTGTTTCTTATGATACTGATAAGTAGATAGCCGTTTACTTACAGTGCATTGTAATTACATTCCACAATACACAGAACATCATTCTAATGCTTTCAGAATGTCAACTTATCATTTTTAATTTCTGTATAAGTTCATATTTTTTTATCATGGCCTGATGATAACCCGAGGCTAGGGTTGAAACTAGTTGCCATCTAATAAAATTGTTTGCAAAATGTACGTTGGTTGTGATTGAAGAAATTGATAGATATTATAATTGTTACACAAGTGAGGATGTTTCATATACTGAGTAAAGATCTAAATAAACTATTTCTGATAACAAGTAAAGTTTAAGTTTGTATTATATTATTTAAGTTGATCAAGATGGACAATGTACAGGGTAAAATTACGTAGGTGAACAGTAAATATGGCAACACCAAAATGTGCGTGTTATTCAGTGAAATGATTATGGTATTGTATGATCAAGTGAGTTAAATATTGGTGTTCTGTGTGTGTGTTTTAAGTGTATATGCAACTTGTTATATAAGTGGTGATGAAAAGGGAATTTAAAGTGCAGCAAGGAATACAGGACAGGATATCAAGTGACATTAGGTTACGTCTGTCTGTGGGTGCTATACGCTAAGATACACATTAGGCATAACATTCTGAAATCCAGAAAATTGCGATATTCAGCAACCCCTTCCCCCAGAGATGCTGGATAAAACAGTTTTTAATGTCTGCTTATGGCCAAAAATCAGTAACAATATTGAACCAGCCACTATAGTTATATTTGACTGCATTTGACTCTTGGCTGCTTCGAATGGTCACAGGCTTTTGACGTTGATATTCAGGGATATATGACAACCATCCTGAAGAGTACTGCAGAAGAGAAGTTGCAGCAATATTTTGAACAGTGGGAGCTCCAACTCAGAAAGCTCATTGCTGTGCAAGAAGACTACTTTGAAAGTTATAGAAATTATCCTAGTGTGTAGGTAATTAAATGCAGCTTTCATGTGACCATTCCAGGAACTTAGTTGTCACATCTTGTACATGTAAGATGTGACATTTCTGTTATCATGGCATGTGTATTGTATCTGTGGTTTTAGCAAGTAACGTTGTTGTAGTATATTCACTGAATTTCCTTGTTTCAATTTTATCCTTTCATATATTCAAACATTATATCACTCGTGACACATTCCTGATTATTTTCTGTACAGGGCAGAAGGTTTTCATACACATGGAACTGAATACCGTGAAAGAATATTGAATATTTTGCAGCACTCTGCAGAAAGATGTGACCAGCTTCATGGATTCCTATGTCTGTTTTCACTGGGTGGTGGTACAGGCTCAGGCCTTGGTTCTGCAATGCTTGGCATTCTTGAGGAAAATTTCCCACTTATAGAGAGGTATGAAAGCCTGCAAATTACATTGCATGTAATACCAGTTTAAAATTAATAGAATTGTTGCATTGTTTTGTTCTTCTGGTTTAATAAATGTTTTGGTATACTGGGTTATAACACAATACAGTCTAGTGGTTTGCTGCCATCTGTTCAGAGGAACACAATGCCTTCATGATAGAAGTGATAAAAGGTGTTCTACTTTGAAGATGGATGCAGCATTTTCCTTCAAAGCACTGGACCTGGCATAACAGGCTACAGAGTGTCATAACCAAGAAGACAACAGTATAAATATTTACCATATGACAACCCCAGGACCTATATTCTGGTTCAGTAATTTAAATAAATAAATGTTTAATTTTTCATTTGTTGATAGGCAACAGCAGATATCAAACAAGTGTATGTAAGTACTATTGAATCTGACCGACTGTGATACCAACCAGTACAAATGCAATAGCACAGGGGAGAGTCAGCCACATAGTGTGTGTAAGTGCACCTTACACCTTGTAATTAAATAAAAGATGTTTTCTTAGTAATCGTATGTAGTTAGTCCTATATTTAATAATTCTTTTCATGTATGGCCTCAGATAAAGGTATGTTACGGATAATATGCACAGCAGCACTCACAATACAGAGAAGGGATGTGAGCAAGTGAAAGTACCAGTGGTCCAATTGGTGTGTCAAAATACGCTGAAGTTGTTGAATCACTAACATTTTAATTAGCCTAGTACATGATAGAAGTGAGCAGTTGTACAATCTCTGTGATTCTGCCAGCTGAATTTAGTGTAACATACTGTATTTATTGGAATGCAAGATGGGGTTTTTTCCTTAAATTTGGTGCTTAAATATGTGAGGTAAAAGGTAAAGTTCACCCTAGAACAGGCCACGCAGGTCCAGAGGGGGAGTACAGGTATAGCCCTACTCTTTCGTTGACCTTGACACTAGATGGAGGTGAGTGGTCAATGCCACGCCTCCGCCGCTTTACCCTCAGGAAAGACCTGCTACCCATTGTATAGGAGGCTGGGTGGGCCCCAAGGCCCATCTGGATGGGTAAGGAAAATCTCCCCTCCAACCAGGATGCGATCCCTGGACTGTTAAGCCCATAGTGAGTCGCTATACTGACTACACTCTCCCGGCCCTGCTTAAATATGTGAGGTTATCTTAAATTCACATACGAAGCACCAAACTGGACCGCACCAAACCAGATTGCTCTGAACTGGACCATGTAGAGCCAAACCAAGGCCTGCATCACCAAATCATATGAGATCTACACTCTTTTGAGATATTACGCAGTGTAGAATAATTCCGCCCTAACATTTTGTGACAACCTCTCAGTCCCAGCTTCAAGAGTCAAGAAATCCAAAAGAGAGAACACAGCATGACAGAAGTTGCCCGACACAATCCTTTATATATATATATATATAAATAAGACTTTGTCCATTGCCTAATTTCTTGAAGATGCATGACGTCTCAGAAGCCAGCTCTGTTTCCATTTTCAGGTAAAGAAGCACCTCATCTGATGGACCCATTAGTTTGAGTTATTCTCAATCACTGGGCACCACAGAAACAGTAACTTGTTAAGATATGTATGTGAGAACAGATCTAGTCCAGTGGTAGCAACAGAAAAATAGCTCTTGAAAAATTAAAAACTAACTGCAAGACTCAAAAATAAAACCTGGTGCAATCCACAAATTGAAAGCCATAAAAAGGGCTGTGAGCTCAGACTAATTAGGCCACAGACATGACGTAAAGATCCAGAGCACATGTATTTAAATTCTTAACACCATCTGTGGAGAAAATTGTGAATCTTCAGGGGGTCCAGCAAGTTTGTAAACCATTAAACATAAATGTGTTATTTAGTTGATATGGATTATAACAGCATGACAGCTCATCTCACTATAAGTGACTGTGAAAGGTTTTAAAAAGTGCTGTATATCCATTGCAATGGATGAGACTGATGATGGTGTGTTGTGAAACGGCTGTGAGGAGGATGGGAATGTTATGACTGAGTGTGAAGAAAGTAAAGGCACTGACTGTGAAGATGGAGACAGTGACACTTATTGTTAAAGGCAGATAGAATCTGACGTGTTCTGTGCATTAAGTGTATGAAATTAATAGTAAAATATTTCTTCTTAGCAGACATTTTATTTTTTGGGTATCATCTTAGGTTTGAATAAATACATTTTCCCTTGGCAGACATGTTGTTTTGTTGGGTCATCTTAGATTAGAGTTGTCTCGAATGTGGGTAAATATGGTATGTCCTTTGTTCTTTTGTACTACATTAGTTTATACAGAAAATACATTCTCATTTTTGTACTGAGTTTCTTTTTCATATTATATGGTTGGGTGAATAGTGGTAAATGTTCCATTGATTTTGGTTGGAACGTCTTGGATTAAAATGTAAGAAATGTTGGGCCCTTGAAGCATTAGAACACCTCAATATGAAATAGGAGCATTCATCTCCACTGCTGTGTAGTCACCAGACTGAAAAATATTTTGAACAAACCTCTAAGTATCCTGTTTATTTTTTATGATAAATAGGAATAAGATTAAGTGATAACAAGTAAGAAGTAATTATGTTCAACTTCTTGTATTTAATAAGGAGATGTGAAGTCACAACAAGAGTCTGGAATTCTCTTAAATGAATCTATATTTCTAGGTTTGTAACTTGTGTGTATCCAGCAGGAAATGAGGATGTGGTTACATCTCCATACAACGTGCTGCTAGCAACCAGAGAGCTCACACATCATGCCAGCTGTGTTTTTCCTGTTGACAACAAGGTGAGCTTGAAGTAGCAAAAAAGTTAAGTTGTTTTGTCATTACTGCAGTATAATGTTCCTATTTTTTCAGTAAATATTTTACACCATCTTTATTTATCTATTTTGAAAAATCTACACACACTCTGCTGAGGGATTACTTGAGAAACATTTTAGTTTAAAAAATTGTAACTCTTTGTTCCTCGTGCAGTAAAATATAACTGTCTTCATTATATGTTATATCGCTTCTTTATAGGCATTGTTGGATATATGCAGCCGCTTGAAATCTTCAAAAGATAAGCATGGAGTAGCAGAGTACATTGCAACTTGTAAACCATTTCAAGATATGAACAGCATTGTGGTTAACATGCTCCTACACCTTACAAGGTGAACAAGTTGATTTATCTTCAGACTGGTTGTCACACATTTGTGCTTGGTATGATGTGTAAGCTCCTCATACATAGCAGAAATTTTCATTTGCCATTATACTGGCAGGTATGAGAGCTTCCAGTGGAGAAAACAGTGTGTGGGATATTCAAAACTGGAGAAATAGTAGATTACCTCCATCACTAGGCAAACTTCATATTTTGCCAGCTAGTTGGAAAATTTATGTAACATTGCCACCAATTTTTACCCTATGTTTGCTCAGAGACCAGCTTTTCTGCTGTACATCTCATTAAATAAAAACACGTTAACTAACCCCTTGAAGATGACGGAGTTACAATATTAAAGTTGCGTTAAATAGTTGCCCCCTAACAAAACCCATTGCAATGATGTTAGTATATTAATTTAGTGTACTCACTTTAACTTAATTGTGGCTGATACACTTGAGAAAACTTTTAAAATTGGAATGTTAGCTTGAGGTCTGAATTCAGTTTTAACCAGTAAGGTTGACTCTCATATTTTTGTTTTTTTCTTTCTTGTACATTTGTTACCATGCCTGATGTGTTAATAAGCCAAAACATGCAGCATGCACGCTATAGACAATTAATATAAGTGTAAAATAAAACTTGGAAAGCTTGGTATTGCAATCCTGCAGATGTTTTGGATAGTGTTTGGCAAACAGTACCTCATTTTAAGGTCCTTGAATGACATCATATCTTTGGGTGCAGTACTGAATCATTGAAAGATGGCTCTTGCTGTGTACTGCCAGCAGCGTCATACATTGAGGGAAATATGGTGTAAGTGCCAAAGGATGTTTACCAGGATAATCAAGCATCATAGCAGTTGCAGAGAGATTCAATACATTGACCAACAAATGCACATAATAAAATACATAAACTACAAATCATAAAACACAATTCATGATATCTATCACCCACACGTGTTTCGGCACCATTGTACCATCTTCACGAAGTTTACAAACACAGAAGGTCACATGTCCAGCACTCCACCTCAGGTATTAATCACCCTAAATGTCATCTTTAAAATACTGAAATGTTAAAATTCTAGAATATATAAAGATGACAAATATAAGCCCACACTTCTGTGACACCAAAAATATATGATAGTTAGCTTCTTCCAGTACAAGCTCACGGCCATTTATATTATTCTGTGGAGCATGTATACAAAAGATGTATGTGATCCAAAGGGATATCAGAGATCCCTTTGGATCAGATTGTACTCTGATTGGATGTACAGGAGCAGTGGTGAGTATATCACTGTAAATGCCATACATCCTTTTTCTGTAAATATTGCTTGATATTTTGTGTGCACTCCTCAAAGTTATGACGATCCCATAAACAATATGAAACTACCTTGACTTTAAAAAAAAAACACTCAACTCTCGGATTAGTGTAGCAGAAATGTAGTGAGGACAAACACATTCAAAACAGATCTGCAAGTGCTAGATTTGATGTTCAAATGGGTGTGTTGCTGAAGATTCCAGTATTCTGGCACATGGTGCTGTGTCATCAGGCAAGTAGTTCCTGATATTTCAAAGGCCCAGTGATTTTTGGCAAAGTCTGGAACTACAGTAGAAACCACTTATCTGGATTAATTGGGACAGAGAGCCATCTGGATGTGCAGAAAATCCAGATAATTGGATTTTTCTTTTAAAATAGGCTACATTGGTAGTTTGAAGTTCGGCTGTCATTAATTACAGTATGTACTTATGTCAGAACCTTTCGACTAAGCCGGATTAGATGTTGTAGAACCCATAACACTGTACTGTACTTGATCTGATAATTGGTAATTTCCAGGCAAGTTTTGTAGAATTCTCAACAAATTTACTGGAAGGGCCAAGACAATCCGGGTAATTGGTGATCCAGATAACCAGCATCCAGACTGTGAGGACCTAAAATCTTACATTTGCAGATGTGTTTTCAATATGTTTGTCACCATTGCATTTTTGCTACACCAGTATGAGAGTTTTTTGTATGTCTGTTTTTAAAATGTCATGCTGCTATTGAATTGCAGTGTATCTATTGTTATGAACTAATTCTGTTGTTCACGTTACAGTGGATCACGGTTCCCTGGGAATATGAATGTGGACATGAATGAAATACATAACAATATGGTCCCATTCCCAGGCTTACACTACATTGCAAGTAGTATCAGTCCACTTTTATTTCCTACATCAGGTAGAAATACTGCTCTGGGAATGCCACTGAAGTGAGTATATGTCTCTGCATAACTATTATTTTTGTTTCATTTGACACTGCTTTTTCAGCTGCAAAAGTTATGCAGTAGTGTCAGGGGCAGCATATTTATAAAATGTGGGCTTGGAAGGTTGTGGAAAGCAGGTCCTACTATCCACACATATTTTATAAGGGACTGGGGAGAAACATAATAAACATTAATCATTGTTGAAACATTGTGACCAAGATCCAAGATAAAGGTAAAGCAATCTGTATACAACCTGGTCAGACCCTGAGGGCTCTAGGTGGCTGAGGCTCCTAGAATTTGTAGACAGTTGGCACACATGAATTTGGCAAGGTTGTCGCCCCTATGCACTGGCTGCCCTTAACCTCCAAGAGATATCCCTGCTACTCATTCGTGTTAGAGGCGGAGTCGACACCATGTGGCCAAAAGGATTAAGTAAATGAAAAATCCCAATGACCACACTGGGAATCAAACATGCGGCCTTCCTTCTTGTAGTGCAGTGCCTCAACCAAGTGCACCATCAAGTGTCCCATGATCCAGACTAGTGTTCTTACAATTACAGAGCAGGGGTGCTAACAGAAACTCTGCAACATTAATTTAATACGGTGAATGTTACTGTGCATACAAGTGCAAGTGCCCCATGAAATGTTTGCCAAAATTAAAGTGGTTGGGTACTTGTCTGATTTTGAATGAACTGTTTTGTGTAAGCCTGAGTCATAATCTCTGTCACTACATAGTTACATTTAAAAAAATTAAAGCTATCTCATTACAGGTCTAGACAGGCCCTAGTGCTCCCAGAATTAGTAGACAACCAGCACATGAAGGTGGTAATGTTGTCAGCCCTATGCACCGGCTGCCTTCCCCCCCGGAGATACACTTGATACTCATAGTTGTTAGGGCATGTACAGACTTGAGAATTCTGCCACAACATAACAGCATAACATAATCTTGTGGCTTCTACTCGCCTCGAGGTTTTTGGTTCGGACAAGAAGGCACGCTCTCTGATGAACAGGCTGCACGCTGTGTTCCACCAGTGTTCGCTGCTCCTGGCAGGAAGATGTCATCTTTACAGGTAGCTAGCTCGAACTTCATTTCTGTACATCACGTGTTGTCCAGAAGAAGAAAGCGGTGAGAAAGACTCTGGTGGCAAATGGAGTTGTATAGTGGTACCAGTTTGTTAGCAGATTTGAAGTTCTAAGAATTTAGTGGACAGTACAAAAAATTTACTCAAATGGCACCAGCAGATTTTGAACTACTGATTAATTTATTCAGTCTGAAAATTGTGAAAAGGGATACCAGACTCTGAGCAGCTATTCCAGTTCAAGAGAGACTGACAGTAACATTGCGATATTTGGCCACAATTGACTCATACACCCATGTGCAATATCGTTTCCAAATTTCTAAACAAGCAATTGGTCAGATTGTACCTGAAGTGTGTCAAGCTATTGTTGAGGCAATAATGGAAATCATACAGTTAAAAATTGTGTATTTTAAAGCATAAACTGTTTTGCACATAAAATCGATGGGTTGGAACACTGAAACAAAATATATAACTAACAAAGTACTTTTAATAACAGAACGTTAGTTTACACAATTGAAAGGCACATCAGATCACTCAGAATCATGTCTTCTGAACCAGCAGCAGAGGAAGGAATGGTGGGAGAGGAAACCTGGGATACTAGTGACAGTGTGGGGACAGGATATGAAACATCTAAAAGCCCCTGGTTGGCAGCAAGTATGATATGGCTTATTTCATACTGCACTTTATTCCTGGTGTATGACAAATAATTTCGCAACTTGTTTGCAATATTTCAACATTTATTGTCTGTGGAGGCAGCTGCTGCTGCCGACAACATCAGTATAGTGAATGCCTTTGTTACCCACCCTGGGATGTGTGGATGTGTAGCTTCGCTTCTGTCGCTTAGTGAACCTGAAGGTCTTTTCTCAGGCTAATTTACATGGGAGATCCCTGCAAGGCCTGCGATTGACTATTCCAGCTGACACACATACACAATACTTCATTGTTGGGGTTTTTCTTTCTTTATTTGTGGAAGTCAAATCTTGGTTCACTGAAACTATCAGATTATAACATATTGGTGGGTGTGTCCACAGCACTTGCACACACAGTTACATGTCACTTTTTAATCAAAAATTTATATTAAAACAATCCCAAACTGATGGAGCAACCAATTTTATTTTCACACTACTCAAACTGCCAAAACGGATTGTCTCCTTGCTTGCATCTTCTACAGCATTCAAATCAATTACCCTTCTACACAATGAAATGATCCTGTTTGCCGAAATTCAAGTTTAGAGAAACCCCATAGGCCAAATTTAACTTTTTGGAAAGCCAAACCTCTTTGGTTGAGGTAATTCACGTCAGTAGACCCCAAACTTACAGTAAACGAATATTTAGGGGCATTGCTCACTTGCATTTCTACCTGACGAATTACGTCCTCAGAAGTGTACCAGTCTAGGGTTACACTCATAAACAACGAGCTGCATAACTCATATCACCTTGACAGCTGAGGGATGTTCTGCCCAGGCTCAAGCTATTGAATGCCTTCACGGCACTCACACACTCCTGCTGTTTTCCCTAGTAATGCTATTAACAGCCAAAGGAATATATCAGAAACAAGCTTCTTCAGGGTTTGAACCTGAATTGCCGGTCTGTGTCAGGACTTGAACCTGAAAGACTGGTAACACCTCCAGCATTTCGCACTCTTCCCTTTCTTCCAGTTTCTTCTTCTGTGGTGGGAGAGGCACAGGCAGAGAATCAGTGATCTAATTTGGACTTGTTTCTGCAACAGGGTCTCCTTCTGCTGCCACGTGTTCACTTCTAACAATCTGGAAAATTTCAGCAATCAAATAACAGCTATTTCTGAATCATATTGTACTTTCAATAACACATATTTTTTCAGTCGAAGATACAACTTTGTGAAATAATTAACCTTTAGAGTACGTGCATCCCAGGCATAGGACGGCATACAAAACCCCTCCTGTCATGGATACATCCAACAATCAGCTGAATGCATAGATCACAGTGAGCACAGGAACACGTCCTAATTTGATGTTGCTGTGTAACGTAACATCTTTTGATGTGTGCTGGAAAACCAACAGCAACATGAATCATCCTGCGCAGTGAACCATACACATTGAGTTTTACAGCAACACCTTCCACACCTGCAATTCCCTGCTATGTTATGTTGTTACATTGTGGCCCACACACCCCACGTAATTATGTAGTCAGGTTTAATGCAAGCTGTGACGTGCTCAACGTATTTAAACTGTTTGTTTTTTGAAATGACATCCAGTGTTGGCACTAAGTTCATGAAATTTAAAAGACATTTAAAAAATTAAATCAAGACTCAGAACCTATGTTAATCAAAAGAAATTCACTGAAGTATGTGGCTACAAATGTTTACCCTTCAATCATTGTACTTAATATGGGATAAGGAATACTTTAGATAAAATTATAAAGAGTCAAAAAAGATATCAACACTTAAATGATGCTGAATTCAGGAGCCATACAAATGTTGTGAGATGTGTGTACACTGAAATCCAAAAACTTGGGGTTCCAAGCACCACATCAGTATTAAACCATAACTGAAACTGATGGATTGACTACAATCCCACAAGTTAATCTAAAGATATATGTATATATATCAAGAGTTATGTAGGCAGCATAATACCAAATGGATAGAAATGAATGAAACCCAGTGTAACTGGAAGAGTAGGAGTGTAGGCTGTATAGTTTAGAAAATATTTAAAAACATATAGCATTAACAAATGTTCCTACTTATCTAGTATGTAAATACACCATATATTTGAGAAACCAAGAATGTCATTAAGAAAATGCCATACAAGTTGAAGTAGTGGAACCTTTTTTGGGATTCTTTTACATTTGGTATCACTCCCGAAACATAAACACGCCACATTCTGACTTTCTGTCATAACCCTTATCCAGGTCCTTATTCCAAGACACCAGTAATGAAGCATATGTTTCAGCCTTCATTAATAGTTTTTCACAAAAATCCAATAATTTTGTTCAACAGTTAGATCAAAAACATGAAGGAGTTCCAGGAACATATAATTCAATTACCACTTGACTTTCTAAAGAAAAGCATTATTAATATTACTGAATCACGCCAAATATTTAATTACAGACAAAATTATACTAATATATTTGAAAAGATCTGGCTATTGAGACATAACAGTTTAGTCCATACCAGTCATTCTGTGCAACCCAGAAAATTTAGATGACCTCAACAAACTCCAAAATCCATAAATTTCATAATTAGTAAATCATTTAACTTCAAAAAGCCAAAAGATCAGTTTTATTTGCTTTATAAAACTAAATCTTTAAAATGGTGATTTAGAAGAGATCATTTTTTGGAACGTACGTTATTCTGCAATTGGAGTAGTCGGTACACCAATACTCATCATGTGTTCTTGATTGGTAGGTCAGATGACTTGTTTACCTCAGCATGGTCACGAGACACTCAGCTCCTGAAGGTGGATCCTCTAGGTGGAATGATACTGGGTGCCACTGTCTTGGGCAGGGGGTCAGTCTCTGTTTGTGATATGCGCCGCAACGTAAACAAGTAAAATTCCTCCCATATTTGTAATTTCAGATGCATTGATTAGATCTTTTTTATATCTTTGATAACTCTTTATTTTCAAGAACTTCTGGAGATCTAGTGTGTTTATTTTAACTATTTGATGAGAGTGTTCTAATGTTGAATGGATACAACGCATGTGTTTTCCAGATTTCAAAGCAAAATGCAGTTTGTTCCTTGGGCATGTGGTAATGCCATGAAGATTGGATTGTGCTCAGTTCCACCTCCAGGTCTCACATCTTCAGTACTTTCTCTTATAAATACATCCAACATGTCATCCCTGTTTAAAGATGTTGCACAGAAGTTTAATAAGTTATATCAAAGAAAGGTGAATTTGTGTTGCAGCTTATTTTATTTATGGTGTAATTGTATTAGCACATGCTGACACATATTCAGAAGGTGCTTGATTTGAATCTTGGCCTACACACTGTCCGTCATGGTTGAGTTTTTTTTATTATTTTCCTCAGCCCCTTCAAGCAAATTGGTATACAACATTCAACTGGACCATGACTGATTGCCTCAAAATCCTTTCCAGTTCATAATTATCCAATTCTGTCATACAGTGCCATATATTTGGAGACTTTGATAGTATTGTAAAATAAATATAAATAACATACATGGTTTAACAACAGTGCCATTAGCTCAAACTCAGAAGTGTCAAAGTCTAGGATGTCGATGAAAGTGTGCATGGCCTAATGTGAGGTACTGTCCTGCCATTTGCTGGAGGAACTGAGGAAACCCACGTAAAAACCACAACCTGAATAGTCAGTGTGCTGGCCAGGATTTAGATTGGGCACCTTCCATATAAAGTCAGAAGCTTTATGGCTTGCATAAACTTGCTCAGTGTCAAATACAGAATTATTATAGTGTTTCCTTCCCTTTAATTTTCACATTAGACTTGGACATAACCTATTGGTTTATTTTAGTGTTCCCTAGCCTGTGTAAAGCCATCAGTGTCCACATAATTCGGACAAAACATATGTGAATAACGATCACTAAAGTAAAAGAATTCTGAAACATATATGAAAATTCACACACACATTACAACACTGAAGACAAAGAATTTAGAATTAATACAGAAATTATGAAGAGGATATCAAGACATTTCTGTGGAAGATAATATTTTAATGTATTACATTAGCATATTAGTTTCAGATTCTGTTCTTTGCCCATGTTATTTTGTTTTTGAAATAATAATAATAATAATAATAATAATAAGCATTTTATCGTACGATTTTTATCTTGATCCTTGTTTTTTGTCTTTCAAACATTAATAAAGGCCCACGTACACCATTACCTTCAAGTGCCAGGATTCAGTGAAGAAGACTTTACCAGTAGCCTTGAAACTTTGCACGAGGTGGAAGAAGGATATACCAAACTGACAAAGATTACAGACAAAACAATACCAAGATTACAAGTACTGTGATATATTATAATGGAAGTGTTTCTGCAATGCACTTATGTACAAGAAATAGTATGTTATCATCATCATCAAGGAGAAGGACTTGTTAATTTTAACAGGCTGTAATTATCGTGTCCTTGTAGTTTCAAGCTGCGGTTGTATAATATTTTTTAGGAAGTATACTTGTTCTGTGTGGTTGCATTGCACATGTTGCACAGACTGAGAAATCACCATTGCTATTACTCATACTCTCTTCCTGACATTTGTACATCATATATATATATAT
>JGI20166J26741_11947806_pt1 | contig 19655 bp, 10 predicted proteins | sample TergutCu122P5_FD_26741 | JGI IMG/M metagenome (IMG submission 26741)
GACAGACAGACAGACGCACAGCACGTTCTGCGCATCTACCTCAATTTACACATTCCAGTTTTTATTAATTTCTATACTTTTTGTTCACAATTAAGTGCTTTTAATTTATAAAATAAACCAAATTAAACGACTCAGCCAGGTTTAACACTTATCATCAGCAGCAAACATTTGCGATTTGTTCAGCCATGGATATTAAACTAGCCATCATATTGTGCAAATGGACACGCCCATGCTGCCGGTAGAAAACTTGCAAGACCATAGCTGCAGTACATGTATCTTGCACGCCGCCCTTTACAGACCTGCCATTGTGCATGTTTATTCTAACTTCAAGTGCAATGAGGATTAGTATCTATCGTTAAAACCAGCGGTATTCGGGAAGTACCTCTTCCTAACCTCGGACATGTTTTTGGTTATCCCGTCTGACGTATTCTTCGTACCTCAGGTGAGTACATTCATGAAAACTACGATCTGAGCAGAACCCTAAAATTCGACATCATTAATACTATCCGGCTCTAGGGCCCACCCAGCGACCTATTCTACGCCTATGTACATGTGGGGTACGCTTGTTCCGGGGATAAAGCGGTCCAGATCGTGCAGCTGAACACTCACCTCTATCTAATGTTGAAGTTATGACACCTCCACTCCCCCATACACAGTCATATGTGTGCATGGGTCTTTTGCTTTACCTGTAGGAATACTTCAAACTGCCATAGGGCACCTGCTGGGCAAATTCTACTCATTTTCATTTTCCCTTAATATCAATATTACTGCCACGGTCACACTTCAGGATTTCTTTTCCAAGAAGAATTTCTGTAAAAATCTGTAAGAAATGCTTCATTTCCTCGTCGAAACTACAAGCACGGGGAACGGAAACTTCTTTTATTATTTCAACAATACTATAATTGTTTTTCTTTGTTATTCAGTCCCCCATTTCTTGTCCAACCGGTTTCTTTGTTGGCAGTGCATCTGCGTTACTTGGGACTTCGGCTTTCGTAGGGATGCTGTTGAGCTCTCCTTCTTCTCGCACATTGCTGCCCAATGTTTCAGGACCACCACACACTTCCGTTACTGTAGATACCATTCAACTTTTGACGCAGGGCAATGTCATAGAAGAGCGGCTAACTAATCTGAATTATGTGTGGGAAGTAACACCACGTTGTTTGAGTGAAAACCTACTAGCATAACTTCTGTTATGGCCTTCTCTTGTCTCTAATACCAATTTTGCTGTTGGTTTATCAATATACTAACACCGTAACATATCAGAGAGAGGCGCGAGAAAGAAAAGAAAGGTTAATAAAATTTTCACTCGCAACGAATCATGTAGAAAAGATCATGGAAGTGGAATTTAATGCAGAATGTTTATACTAGAGGGTAAAGGACAGTCCAGCGTCACTGTAATGAACGTACGGAGAGAGTAGGGCACAAGGATAAAAGAAATCAAAGCTGAAATAACGGTAATATATATGCAGTGCAAGAATTGCGTTTCAATTAAGTGAACTAGATAATAGAGTGATTAAATAAAACGAGATGGCATTGTACCACTCACTGTTGTCATGGCAACGCCTTTGAGCAGAGGCGTTCATTCAGAGACCACTACCGGAATATGGCGCTGCAGTATGCCGTGTGTCTCATTACTGTTTTTTTTTTTTTACAAATTCAACCAATTTTTAGGCGCATCTGCAAACAGCTGCGGTAAGCCGCTGTTGGCTTAATAATGCCTGTTGTTATACCGACAAGAATCGCTCGGATTATCATGAAATTTTGTGTAGGATTTGTACTATTTATACTGTTCTGATTTTGGTTAAAACCTGGCAAAATAACAGAAAACTTACAGGCAGGTTTAGGTACATTTATAATACCTCGCCGTTATTTGTCTTTATAATTAAGGCGGTCTGTCTTCTCTGTGAGGTACAAATGACGCCAGAAAAAATTCTATCCAAACATAGCAATCGAAGGTGATCGATTGTCAACCTCGGAGTTTACGGAATTTCTATTGTGAAAGTTTTTACATCTGGTTTCAAAATCGGGAGGAATCTTATAGGCTGTGTTGTATAGATCGTGGAAACACTTGCTTTAAAATACATTTTTGCGCCTTTTTTGCAATTATTCGCGCCTTTAAAATCGAAAGCAATAACAGAACTAACGCGCCAGGAATGTTAGCTCCTGCTGCACGTTTCAAGCAGTAACTTTAATTAACAGGGCGGACGTTTTAAATTTAACAGTAAACCTTTCAGTTTGTGACCATCTTGGAGGTTGGCATATTATTTGGAAATACATCGTTTCGTTAGCGTCAAGGCGAAAGCGCGAAGAAGTTATAACATTTTCGAACTGATGACGTAACTGAAAACTGCTTCCAGCAGGACGGTTTGTTGTGAATGAAGAGCGTTTTATTTTTTGGTTCATTCAACAACAGTACCAATAGATCTCGAATGATAGCGCCGAGTGGTAGGACATAATGGTTAAAGTGCGTAATGAATCAGGAGGTGTGAGGAAGGAAGCGGTAGTGGTCTGGTTTGAGGTGCTGTGACGGGAACCACAAAAATAACAGTCAAGACAGTTGGTCTGCAGGTCGAGATCAGGATCCACACGGTCCCGAGGATAAAGTAGAAATGCAAGCCACTAGAGCGAGACGTTCGATGACCGGAGATAAGAAACAAACTACACAGACTGTAAAACTGAAAAGTGCCACATGACTGGCGTCACATTCTGATTTATCTCAGGCCTTCTAATACAACCACGCCCGTTGTGGCAGTACAGTCCGGAACTCAGCTCTGCGACCGTAGAAGCCGGGGGAATGTAGGGAAGGGTCAGATACTGACCGCAGTCCTGAAGAAGGTCCCTGCCAGAAATGTGATGGTTGCACATGAGCAAGCATTCGTTCCAAGACTACTAAACCCCCAAGCAACTATAAATTTTCACCCTTCCACAACTCGAAACACCTGACTTTTCGATCTGTGTGTAATAAAACAGCCTGTCGCTAGTGCCCATAGCTGTCCGGTAGTAGCCCCTGTCGCCAATCGTTCTCTACGCCCCGCCAGACACGCCCCCTCTGCCCGCGGGCTCCTTTCCATGAGCTGCCGTCAGTAGGTAAGTGTAGAACGCATACCTTAACGAACTGCAAAGCTGGATCCCGAACTGTAGGTGCTGTACCAATGTCAGTGCTTCGCACACTGGTGAGACTTGATGACTGGCTGGGTAGGGAGGAAATACTGAAACATAACTTCCATTAATGATATAGTACTAAAACGTATGTAACGTAATCGTAAAAATACACTTCTTGGAAGAGGAGAAAATTTGATTTTACCTGTTGGAACTACAAAATGACGCAAGATACAAAGAATATCAATAATTACTGGCCAGTGTTCCATAGTTGAGAACATGTTGGCAGCAACACGTGACAGCACGACGGCGATCATTTCCGTCGCTAACTTCACGCGCTGCTGACTGTAGTGACTATCCTTGGTACAAAGAGAGTAAGATATATGCCTTAAGATGCGTAACAAAAAGACACTCCTGTAGTGACGCAAAGCTCAGCATCACTTGCCCTGTAGTAATCACTGACAAGTCTCTCAAAACCGAGGCATGGTGGCAGACTGTAACCACGATGGCTGGCATGAAAGATGCGTTCCTACCAGCAGTTTACTTTCGGTATGAATCCGGAATCAAGTGTACTGTTGTTCTCTGTTGCTCCCTTTGAAGGCTAAAATTCATCTGCATCATATTATATATAAATATTCAATTCGCACCCCACAGAAAACACAGTTTCTTCTACTAGAAAGAGCAATAATTGAATTTTGTTTGAGGTCAAAATGGGTGTGTTGTAGAACTCGTAAGGAGCACACAAGTACACAGAGTGTGGAGAATGCGGGGCTTCTAGTTTTAGATCTGGCGGTATATATAGTTACCACTAGGCTTGACAGGTTCAACAGTCGGCAGTAATCACCGTAAGTTGGTCAACTTCGAAACCACTAGCACAGAGACACTGCATCTTTCTAGAGTAGGCACATTATCCACGTGGTCAAATTCACTTCGTATGTAGAGCCAGAAAATTCTTCGCTTTGTTCACAGAAAGCTACTACTAGCCCTATCTTGAGGAAGACTGGCAGTAGTTCAGTAGCTCGTAGTTTGTTTTTTTAAGTTGAATTTTAAATAAGGACCAGAGTGGTGTGCAGTGGCATGACGTCCATACAGGTTTTATAAAAATGCTGCCATTTGTTCATGACTTCTTGAAGGGCCTGACACACACACACACACACACCCACACACAAACATTACTCCATAAAGAACAGTGGAGCCATGGACAAGTGAGTTCTTAAGGCACAAGGGCTGTCCCTGTCTCGGGTCCGAGAGGTGGCGACAAGTCATAAATTAGGAGCGTGCGTCTGACGGAGAAAAATCTCCCACGGTCGTCATGACAAGAATCAAGAACTTCTCCTGGAACAACTGATATTCCTCCGCGTTTCTTACCTACAGGTATGATATTTGAACTGCTATTGTAGTGCAGCTCGCTCTTTACCGCTGATATAACAGTACGTAATTTGTACAGTACATGAAGCAGAGTAGCTTACGTCTTGAGAGGTAAACAGTCCCTCGGCTATTTATGAAATTCTCCGCATTCTGTAGAACCCACAAATTCATTACCACATTAACCAAGGACTGCCACTGATCCCTATCCCAGCCAGCTGAATCCAGTCCACATCCATTGTGTTTCCTAAGATAGATTTAGTACGATCCTCGCATAAAGGGCACTTCTTCCAAGAGATCTGTTTTCATGTTTTCACATCAAAACTCCTAATATGATTTGTGAATCTTCTCAGAAACAGCAGCGCACTTGGTGGCGAATTGCGGAACTGCGTGTAACTCCGACGGATAATGCCCTTTTCGAATTAACACGGGCACTTATCTTCTAATCTGATATAGTACCTGCGCCTAAATTAACAGTGTATGTAGCATAACAGAGCAGAAGTTCGTTGTTCTGGCTGGTCATATTACGACTCTATCGACTCCATAGTTTAAGCAATTTCAGACAGGGCTGATAAGAGACTGAACCATAAACTGGGACCAATGTGGAATGAAGCGGAGGAATCCAGTCTTAACAAAGGTGAAGTGTCATTTTTGCTTCCGCTAGGGGGCCCCATAACTTTCGCAGTTGACGCAGTACAACTGGTAATGCTACGTCTGTACCACAGTTCGGTATGCTGAATTGCGTGGGATGTCATCTTTTGTTCTTCATCAATGGTCACATTGTGCATAATTCTTACGTCATGTCTGAATGTTATCGACTCTCATTATTTGACGACACAGTTTCAACAGTAAAAGTTAAATTGTACGTGGACTGAATTAAGCACTACGCCACGAAGGAATATGAGAGAATGGAGGTAAACTTCCACGCTTTCATAACCTCGGAACTTATGTGGAGATGAGTGACATCTTCACACTTCGGCTGCTTTACGCACGGTGAAAATTCTCCCAGTAGCCATTTCATAGGAGTGTGGGCGGTTCCCAGAGTCAGTGTTTGATGATTTACAGAGAAAAAATCTCTTTGTCGCTGTCGAGTATCGAATGATTGTCTGGTCGCCCAGCTCGTTGCCTAGTCACTATACCAGCTGAGCTGTCCCGGCATCTCCACTTTAGCCGTACACTTATTTTACCTGACAAGTGGCATGTTACGTCTACTTCCTGCGCGTGGGAAGTCGGTTGACTGGGCTACCTTGATAAAAGTGGGCCGACAGGACGTGACAACCGACATTTACCAGATCAAATAAGGACCTTTATTACAACGGACGAGTTGGGAAAATGATCACGAATGGTGAATTTTATGAACATGTTGAGCAGGGTTTATGGTGTAGATGAAACTGCTGATCAACATATCCTTGGAGGGGCTGAAAAAAACAGATACAGCTCAAGGAAGCTGAGATTCAAAGCGGGTTCTTCCAAAAGGTGAGTCCACAGCGTTGCGTCTATTCTATCCTAATCGGTCGGCGGGAATTTCAGAAGTTGTTACTGGATACTCAGTCTCATTTGAAGTGTGCTGTCACTGTACGGTGCATGCTGCTACTAACATGGGTAGAGCTGAGGTGTTTTATAACTGTAATCGTGTATCGGAAGAAACGCGGGGGATTATTGACAGAATGTGTAAAATCAACACACGATATTAAACCAGTAGAGAAGACAGACCAGAGGAAGGGAGCACTGTCGGACGAGAGATGAGCAAACTCAGCAGTATGTGTTTGAAGAACTGGATCTTACACGGTTTACCCTTCGTGCAGGACAGGAATAGGTGACTCGATAGCAGGATGAGCAGGACAGCAGCCTGTGCCTCTTCGTTCATATTCCTTCCAACAAAATGTGTTGGGTGGGCCGTGATAGCGCAGTCGGTATAGCAACTCGTTACGAGCTGGACGTTTCGGAGATCGAATCCCGGTTTAGGCGAGGTTTTCCGCACCCGACCAGAAGGGTCCTAAGGCCCACTCGGGTCATTTTCGGGGCTAAAGTGGCCGGGGAGTGGCGTCGACTATAAACCCCCACCAGGCGCCGAGGTTAAAGAAAGAGTATAGCGATACCGCTACTTCCTCTTTGGGCCTTCGAGGCCTGTTCTAGGTGAATTTTACCTTTGCAATTTTTTGGACTGCACATGTTATGAGATCTACCTTCAGTTCCTACACTCGCAATGTCTGAGAGGACTGAACAAATTATAAATACAGCTTGGATAATATAGCTGATGCAATGTTGAGAACCGAATCTGGGACATTCTGAATACGAAACGAAACATCCCTTTCCAGCGTGTCACTTATTTATTGCACCTAATTTTTTGTACGCTTTTTTTGCACTTGTGCGAAATATCAGTTTTCGGAGAGACAATCGAGCGGCCATAATTAATGTTGTGAATTATTTGCTTAATAAACACGCTGATTGCTGTCCAGTGTGTTGGCCGTAGTTAATAAAGGAGGGATACAATCCAGCGCTGCAGATACGTACACCTCTTCTGCGACTGCTTGATTCCGAAAATAAAGGCATAAAGGCACCACGATCCTTTGGAAAGCCAGTAAGTGTTTATAACATTCCGCAAGGTATAACATCCTAGAAGGGTTGAGCCCTCATCAACACCTCTGAGAGAATTTTAACTGTCACAAAACTTATAGTTTGCTGTTACTAGTACTACTACTACACTACTACTGTTGCTGCTTTTACTCCTACTACTACTACTGCTACTACTGCTACTGCTACTGCTGCTACTACTACTGCTGCCGCTACTACAACTGCTATACTATTCCTACTACTACTACTACTACTACTACTACTACTACTACTACTACTACTGCTGCTGCTGCTACTTCTCCTCCTCCTCCTCCTCCTCCTACTACTACTACTATTCCTACTGCTAATACTACTACTTCTGCTGCTACTCCTACTGCTGCTACTACTACTACTACGACTACTGCTGCTGCTGCTGGTACTACTACTACTGCTGCTACTACCATTATTACTACTATTACTCGTACTACTACTACTACTACTACTACTACTACTACTACTACTGTTGCTGCTCTTGCTGCTACTTCTACTACACACCATGATTAAGCTTATTTAAAAAATGAAAGTTAAATATCGTTATAACGCCTTTTACAGTTTATGGGAGATTATGGCACAATTCATTATGTGAAATAGGACCAAAATTTCATATACAGATTTGTAAATTTATTTTATTATAAACAGAGTAGCCTTCCACATGTTTCGGCTACCTGTTGTGGTCATCTTCAGGGAGGTGTTTATTGGAGGATATATTACATAGAACGTCAAAATAATTCACTATACAAATATAAAATGCTAAGTTTTAAATAAAATTCAAAATCTATGCTAAATATTAAAATATTGATAAAATTGTTTGTGCTGAGTTGCATGTGGACATGTTGTGATTATGGTGATACCATCCATGCGGAGGTGGTGTTGTGTCTACTGTTTGCTCTGTACACCTCCCTGAAGATAGCCACAATAAGTGGCCGAAACATGTAAGAGGCTACGCTGTATATAATACAATAAATTTACATATCTGTATATGCACTTGTTCGTCATAAAGAGTCACGGATCATTTAATAAAATGAGGTATTTAATTCTTAGTTCAATTAATGATTCCTTATCGTAGATTACAGCGTCGAATGGGAAGACGGTTGTGGGTTATGAACTGGGTACCGTGCAGAGGGCAGCGGCTGTGATGTACTTTAGGTATTATCCTGGCATATTATTGGACGTAGTGACGAGATACACAAAAAACCTCTGGGGTTGACCGGCCTCAAGGACAATCATTTTATTCTAGACTCACTCCCCTGCACCATCAAAGCGACGGACGGTGTATCGTGTTTTTTTGCATCTGGATGTACCTTTCAGTGCGCTAGAAAAATTTTCGTTCACTTTGTCCCTTTTTTTCCAAAAGAAAGTCAAGAATTGCTTTATGCGCCTTAGAGCCGTTCAATTACAAGTATCTCCATTTAAACGAGAAAGGAAATATGCGTCATTCATACCAGCGCAGACACTGACATTGATTTACCGACCCTGCAAAACAAGGTATGATTTGAATCGTTTTACTGTTCTTAGAATTGTCAGATATTCCATTTCACAGTAGCAGCATGAAACGTGATTTATTGAGACAGCTTTGCCCGATAATTGCGACATTCCCCTGTTTCCATGGAGTGCAGTAAACGTTGAACTGTTTAGAATTTAGTGGTTACTATTCTTGCCACTAGTTTTAACTTGCCCACACATTGTATGTATATCTGCTGAATGATTCTTAAAACAAATAAGGATTTTCGCATTTTACAACCTTAACCCATTGGTCTTTCGAATGTAAACAGTCAGAACTCTGTGAGGTAGGAACTGAACACCGATTAATTCCAGTCTTCCCAGGTTTAAGGATACTGTACCAACTACTAGATCTATTACGGTATCAGGAAACAAAGACAAAACTATTTATCGGACAATAATCGTATCGGCAGCATTGTATGGTTCGGAAGTCAGGACACTGAGCAAAAGAGACTAAAATACCTTACCAATAAGGGAAAGGAAAATATAGAGAAAAATATCTGGCCCAGTAAAAGAAAGTGACGTATGGAGGATCCGCGCCAATCAAAAGTTGGTAGATCTGCATACAAAATTAGATATTATCTCAGAATTCAGGAAGATTACGAGGGTTAGGACGTGTGGAAAGAGTGCTAGAAGAAAGAAATGTGAAGAAAGTGTTTAAGGATTTCCCAGAAGGAGAAAAGGATGGTGGAAAGCCGAGGAAAAAAGATGAACGATGTTGAAATGATCCGAAGAAACTGGGTGTTTAGACGCTGGAGAAAAATAGTTGGGCGTAGAGACGCCTGAAAATGGTTCTGAAAGAGATTATGTTCTTGCGTGGACCCTACAACCTGTCGAGGAGGAGAAGGAGGAGGAGAAGAAGAAGAAGGAGAAGGAGAAGAAGAAGAAGAAGAAGAAGAAGAAGAAGAAAAAGAAAAAGAAGAAGAAGAATCTCTAACTACTGGAGTGACAGTTTGGTTTGTGGTTCATTTAATGGTTGTTAACTGCGTAAGCTTCATAATCTAACTCAGAGTAATTAATTGTGTAGCTCTGCACGGAAGAGGCCGTGGCCAATTTAAACTGATTACCCCTTCCAAGCGAATCTGGGGAATATTACGAAAATATTAATTGTACAGCCGGTCGTCTAGCTGATGTACTTATAGGAAGGCAGCAAAAATAGCGTGAAGGCCGATCGCTGTACAGTGCGTGATGTTGGGTAGAAGGTTTAAAGTTTGATATCGTGTTTAATTTAATGATGCTCTTTTTCAGTTGCATAAGTTTTATAATCGATGGTTAGGTTAATTTCATACGAATAATTTGGACGCTTGCAAGGAAGCGGCAGTTGCCTATTTAATGTGCAATGTTGGAATTTCTGGAACGGATATGGAGAATGAAGAAAGATGGTCCAAGGTGGTTTTCGTGACAAGGTTCGAAACAGTGCCTTGCCCAGTAGCAAGGGAAGTACAAATCTCTGCCCCGGTGAGTCTAAAAGCAGGAAGCCTCTCTAAGGAGCAGTTCGCTCCTCTGTGCGTTAGAATGCTTTGTAAGTTTGTCCTGGAGACAGCAGGAATGAGGGTAAACCCGATAAAATGCTTGTGAAGTGCTTGGCTGCGACACAGAGGAACGTGCACAAGATGCAGCAGCCCTTTGCTAGAGCAGTGCATTTCATCTTGTATGATGGGAAATCTCCTACACGGAAGAGGATTAAAGTGTTAATTTCTTTTGAATATTTGGTTGCGGCGAAGGCATTAAATTTCATTAAAATCGAATACCTTAAAGCAATCTATGCCGGAAATTTATCTCAATTTTCTGACAACACTGATAAGCCAAAGAGTAATTTGTATATTTTGTTGTCAACTTTGGGGTAACTATATTGACTTTTATTAGAAAAGTGAAAGTTCTTCAGGAGCTGAAACAGCCGGTGGGGGAATTTTTTCTTCTTCTGTCGGCAACACCTGTAGGCTTCTAACTTTAGCCTGAGGTAATCGCTGCCTGTCATTAAAACGGGACACATTTCTTGGGGTTGAGAAGGTCGACGCTGTAGATTTCATATTCAACTGTAGGCAGTAAATATTGGTGAGCTTAGGTTGACAGTAGCGAGTTGATCAGTCGTACGTATTTTAGCAAATCAGCTCACCCCGAATCTTGAAATGTTTTTCTGTGCAGACACTGGGAAACTGCTGTTGCTGGAAATAAAATTTGTTGTGGAAATATCGACTGTATTTGCAGCAGGCGTTCATACCTAATGCATGAGAGAGTGAGAGAAGGAAAAATGTTAGGGTTTACTAGTTAAAGAAAATTGAAGGGGGATGGATATGAAGCTGCCACAGAAGAAGTAGAGACGCAAACTGTGAACAAACGCGAGCTTTTGTGACCGTGGGAATGAATCTAATCATGCTCCGTGGCAGCGAGTTGCTTCTTTAACAAGTGTGTTATGGGAACCTGCCCTATTTATCCCTCCTCTCTCTTTCTTTATGCGTAATTACCTCGGAATATGGAAAAGAGTGGGTGGCAGCCAAACACTGCCCTTGCAAGAGTGGCCTTAGAGACATCGGACGTTTCCACGAACACCACTCACACGCACTCATAATCAGGACAATGGTGGACGGAGGCAGGTTTATGTTGATTTTAATTTATTGCTGGATGTTTAGAATGACTTTTCTTTCCGATAGTTAGCTGACTTCTCTTGAACTGTTCGCTCTTCATTCCCGTATTTTTCTTTCATATCCATATGGTTTATTTTAAAGGCCTAACATGCAGTCACTATAACTGTGACCTTAAAACCCAGACATGTTATTTTGCAGACTGTCAGCTATATAGATTCCTGAAGGATCTTTGCTTCGCCTGGACTTGAGCATATGTCTCAGTCACACATACAGAAAGTCGCGTTCAGTTTGCATACTTCAGCAAGCTCAATCATATAGAAACATACCATATTCCGTCTTCGTGCTCGTACTGAGCGTTATTATGTAATGGCTGGCATCCTTCTTTCGGTTGGGGAGTACATGATTTGAACCCGATCGAAACACCAACCTAAATTACGCTCTGTCATTTTTTTTTTTACTCAGTTCTGGACGCAACTCGAATTTATGCATTGTACAATAGACTGATACTCTTCTTAAGAAGAGATTGAGACGAAGTTCCTAAGAATATTGTTGTAACCTCTTTGTTTCGGCGTGTTGCCGCATGGTTGTCACTCTGCAACCATGCAGTAAACCGGCAGCAACAGAAAATGGAAGTAAATTAGATGTTCCAGATCGCAACAATTGTAGTTGCGTGTATGTACACGTGGTTATTGTGAATTAAATTCATGATTTTAAATGGCCACAAAGTGAATATTATAGTGCATTGGCCGTAAAATGGCAGTGCGTAGCTTAAAAGCAGCGCGTAAATCTTAGCGATACAGAATTCCATTTAGGAGGTAACAACCATATGACATTGTAGATTATTCTGCAAGTAGATAATTGTGTATATGTAGGTATATATGCACCAGCGCTTATTTCAGACAAAAGAGGGCGTTACGCCTTCATTTCAGGGCGAATATTCTATTACCGTGTTTATCAATTATTCACAGAACAGCTGGCTGGATGTCCGGTCCACTGACTCAACTTGGAGAGGTCCGGCTCACGCCTCCATGATTTGAGGGGTCCTGGGATCGAACCCGGACTTCCTGCCGGGTCGCCACACCCTCTTCACAGCCGTGAGAGGTGCTGTGCATCCTTGGACGAGACTACCGTGTTCCAGGGTCGAAGAATGATAATTGCGGCCAGTGCCACATGCGGTAGCACCTGCGGTTTTTATAAAAGTGCTTTGGTCCGTTCATAACATTACATCAAATGCAGTGTATTGTTACCGTCCTAACGCATGAGCAGGTGATTACGAACATGACAATGAATGAGACAGAACAGGTAGCAACCGCGTGAATTTTCAGGATAATGACTCTTTACGAAAGGGCCGACAATTTTCAATTTAAATTTATTTTACCGCCGTTTGGTCTTTTATTGCTATGTTTGCTTATTTTTTGACAGAGAAAGTTGGGAAGATAGTATTCTAAACTCCATAAACAGGGGTATTTACTGTTTGAATGTTTTTAGTGTGCCTTTTTTGCAAGTACAAAGAAATTACCGACAGGATGATGATGATGATGATTATGATACTGCATCAAGAAATAAATTGTGTTAAGAGAACGTTTCAAAACATTGACCTCCTTGGACTTCCTCAAATCGTTGCCGTCACACGTTTCACTGTTTCACGAGCTCTTACCTCTTGCTTACGTCTAGCAGCACCCTTCAGGACACCTAATGTGACATCCCTTTGTGATATAAGAACAGTACAATGGAAGTAACAAACCGTCAACCAAACCTGCAATATATACCAGTTTTATTTCTCGCTACATATTTCGGTTTTAGTGAAAACCCGTACCAAGTAATTAAAGATGACTACAGGAAGGTTACCAAATACAAACCATTAAAATGATACTTTTTCAGATGTCTGAGATCTCAACTTTACGGAAATTGGAGTTGCGTAGGACAAAACTAGATAAAAGTCTGGATTGTATATTAAAATATTAGAATATGAGTGTATGTTATACTGCAATGTTAAAATTTTTGTCCAGGACCACGGTTGTGAAAGGGAATTTCTTCTATTTTAAAATAAGCGTCGTAAGGTACGATGTGCGTTAATTTTGTGTCTTAATTTTGACTGGTGCTGGACAGGTATGATATACTTTTATCTAATCTCGGCTTACGAAATTTCAATTCTAGTGAAGTTTAGATCTCAGCTATCTGAAAAAGAATAATTTAATTGTTTTTATTCAATTATGCTTCTTTATGTATTTTTAATTACCTAATGATGGCTTTTCCCTCAAGCCGAAACATGTAGACAACAATAAATCTGGCGTATATTGCAGTTGTGGTTGAAGGTTTGTACTTCCCATTTACTGTGTAGAGAGTTTCTTTTAATGATCATACGCAGGCTGATTACAAAACTTTTTGAAGGATCATTAAGTACAGTAAAATGCTGACGGTAATTACTATCAACTTACATTTACGCGACATATATTTGAAGTTTAAGGTTTTCACAATAAACACCCTCCACTCAGTAGTGTAGGACGTCACGTTCTCAACTCACACACTCAAACGTAAATCACAGGATCATTAGCCAAGCTTGCGAGCATAAAAAACAATGGCCCAAAAAATATTAAAAAAAGGTCGTGTGTTTCGGCGCAAGGAAGAACGTAGTTTTCTGAAAGGCGTAAATTAAATTACATTATATTAAATTACGCGTATGCCGTGAAACCTTATGATATTTCGAAACAAAATAATAGTCTTGCTGTTAATTTGTTGTTGGTAAACACTATATTTCTAGAAATGTAATCACACTGTAGACAGGCTATAGCACAGGGCGATAAAGTGATTTTCTCAATATTTAGTTAAATGTACATTGCGCCATAATGGAGAACATTTTAAACAAAAGTTGTGCAACTCCGCAAGTTCCACATTTTCTTTTATGTTCCAATCTATTGTAGTTAAAATAAAACAATTTTGAGAACTAATATAATGCCGTATTTAAGGTGTATGTAAAGCAGATGTTATGCTTATACTAGACTGCCACGAACACAAATTAAATTCGCCCGATTACGTTTATTGCAGATACCTTAAATAAAATTTAATTAAAAACCATTCATTATTTTCAGGGCTTAAATTTTGGACCGAACTAAATCGGGATCGTACCCAGTGGTACTACTGGCAAAGTCAATGTGGTCACTTCTTGTCGAAACATAGCTCGAGTTCACCATATTGTCTTCAGGTGGCAGCACTGTACGTCACTGAAATGCTGAGCGATGTCTACACGCCTGGAGCCCGGAAACCACCGATCTGTCAGCGTCCTCAACCGACATCACCCGTAATTTCTTCCCCTACAACTCTACGCAAGATAGTGCAAGTATTTCTCTCTGAAAAACGACTGTACCTCTATCATGTCATTGCCTGGTTGCTGGTAGGGTTGTTTATGTTGCTCACAGTTATCATAAGTGATACACTTAAAGGCGCACAGGATTGCCTTATTCTGCACCACTACGGTAAGAGGGCTTATTTATACTTTACAGCTCCAAGTTTACATGAAAATGAGACAGAGAATTGTGCGAGATAAGACGTGACAAGTGAGGCAAGGCGAGGAATATAGAAGGAAGAGGAAGAGTATAACAAGAAGAAAGGAGTAATGGTTACAAGGAAGTGGAAGCAAGTAAAAGAGAAACGACATCAGAACAGAAAGAGAAGACGAAACAAATGGAAAACACGATTGCCAATAGTGTATCCCTTAACTTAGTAGGCATACTTTACCGAGGCGTTCCTTCCAAAATATATTACAGGGCGGTACATTCGTATAGTTTCAGCTATGCCCATAAGAAAAGTATGGCCTTCCGAATATCGATTTTCAGGGAATTCACAAATGCTCAACAGCAGGATGTACATATTGCTTACACAAGTTTCAGCCAAATCGGACATAAATTCAACTGTGCCTACAAGTAAAGGAAGGTTTTCACTGCGCCAATTTTCACGAAACTCGCAATCACTCCATTTTTTTGGGACATTTCTTGCAAAATCTTATCCAAATCCAAGTAACACTGTAGAAAGCGGGGAAAATTTTCATTTAACCCCTATGAGTAAAGTATGCCTTTCACTGCTCCGATTTTCACGAACTTCGCGCTTACTTGCCGTCATTACAATTTTCATTAACTGACAAATACTCACCGAAGTTTCATGCATATCTTCTGCATATATTTCCACGCAAATATGCCATGCGAAACTCAGACATGCTCGACAAGTTTTTCTAAGGAACTCTTACATCGAATTTCGTTGCTTTTTCTAGAAGTTTTCTGCACATAAAGCGTTCCTTTTTCTTCGTAAAAATGTCTATTATGAATGAATAAAAAAGTAATGAGTCAATGATAACTCTGAATAAATTAATTTAACAGTCAGATAAAAGACAAATAAATGTTGGCCTCTAGGCAAAAACTCATTAAAAGCAAACATAGGATTTTGGAAGATAAATTCGAAGTACTGATGAAGATGAAATAACAAAATAAATTAAAAGTGAATGATATGTGGTACGATGAAATATAGACCGAACGAGCACTAAAGAGAGCTGAAAAGGGGGAAAAGGCTGATGTTATCCTAATAAGATTGACCGTCGGACAGGTGTGATCCGATTCGAATTCCAGCGATGCGCGTGCGTGCTGATGATGCACTTAATTGAATTCCATAATGTTGCGCAGTTTCGGCCTCCTGCCTGCGTGACTGCTTACTTGTACTTGAACGTGGTTGTTTTACCACGCTAAAAGTCCGCTCCGGAGACATGCAACGTCGGGAAGAAGTGACGGATACGTCCTGGACCTTTCAACGGTAAGAATGGGGAGGCATTGGGACTTAGGTCTAATCAAGAGGCTTGAACTGCTTATCTCCACAAAACAGTTTAGGCGTTTTATCCTACTCCTGGGAGCTTCATGCATTCTCAACCTTCTATCACCGTCTATTACAGGTTTCTGCTATTTATCATGGGATGTAGAAAGGTAGAAATCAACAGAAAAGGTTCTTTTGGATCCAATTATAAGATATAGGATCTGTGTAGGTACTACTGTGAATTGTAGTATGTAGTGAAGTGTGCGTTCATAGTCTAGTGGGTTTACAGGGGTTACCACAGCGCGTTTGCCGCATGTTGCCTCAAAATAATGTTCTGGTAGCTTAAATGCACACGAGGCCCTCTGCGAATGGAGTTTTAAAAAATTTTCTAAACAATGGAGGTTCGTACCTGAAATTAACTTATTGTAGGTGGCTGAACGGAAATAAGAACCCGCTATATAAGTTAAAACAGTTTACTGTATTAAGGCATGGCTCTTGTCTAAGTTGTCTTCTAAATTGCTGCTGGCGAAGCTCTTCTAGCTGGTCACCCCTGCTCTGTTTCAATGCTCATTAACGAGGCGTTTACATCGATATATTACTAAAATGCGGAACGCAAGTACTGTGATGAACCGGTCTCCTGACCCACGATTCGGATCTGAATACGACGAAGTACTCACCGGTACAGTGTGTTGTCCTGTGTTGGTTGTTTGTAGGAAATAATTTATACGAGCTGAACCTCATTCGGCCTCAGTGGGATCTTTGATGCTCGGTTTCCAAAAGGCAGCATAAATTAATATAGGTCAGTTGGGCTGTCTCCCCTTATCGACTTCTGTTGGTACCAGTGGCCCCTTTGAAGTAACTCCCTATGCCCAACTTTTATGACAAAAATAACTCAACGCAGCACTGCAGCAGCTGTTGCGTGCTGACACAAGTAGCTGGACATGGGGCGCGAGACAAGGGGCCCAGTGACAGCAATCTGTGCTCTATGGCCCACGTGGGACCACGTCTGTCTTTGTGTATGGGATCTGTTTGTTCCACGCTTCAAGTGGCAACGAGGTACGAGACTTGCAAATTACGACGCTGCGAATATGATCAGGAATAGACTAGTTCAGCGGTAACGCAATGCCATATGACCGAAAACCCCTTCGCATTAGCACTGTTACAAAAACCCGTCAGTGTTGCGCCTTCTGAGCTAGTCCACATCCTTATAACTTGCCTTAAGGAGGTCCGATTACATGTTATCCTCAGGACTATGTGTCTCCCAGCTGTCAACTTCCCTACCTGACAGGTCACTGCACAGTTTCATGTAAGTTTCTTGTTTCATCCAAACCGTCTGTTGTGCGCATGACAAATGTAGGGGGTATAGCCCCTTCCCTCCACTCTCTGCTGCCATCCGCCTTCAGTACTCAGTCAGGCTGTACTCCAAGACCACACTCAGTCGTTAGAAATAGAAATTCCTCTACACTATCCTTGAGGCCGGGTTAGGCCCTGAGCAGGTAACCATACTCAAGATAACTGCAGTGTGTTCAACACGATTTCCCCAGTGACGATCCTGATAACCTTCGATTCAGTATTCTGCAATTTTAATATAACCTTCGCGAAAGCGATATTATATCTAGTATATGTAGCTGTAAATGATATTGTCAGACATTGCCTGTCAAGAAAGAAAGAAAAATGTTATCAGTATTTATGATGAAATAATTTTCACGAATACATCTCGCTGCTGTGTGTTTCCTTTCCTGTGTTGTCAGGCTATTACTTGGCCAGCATCTTTGATGATCTGCTTCATCCTGGGAATTCAAAAAGCAAATTAGTTCTCCGGCTCGAAGTAGTTTACACTGAAATATTATGCCCACACGTCTGAGCGTAACATTACCGGCAGTAAATTCGGAATAGAATTTAGCAACATTCTAATGGTGGCGCTACGATCTGTGTTACAATTTGACCATGACTTGCCCTCAAAGATGTGTCAGACGTTCTTTTATAGGAGTAAGTGCATTGAAGCTCTTTGTTTTATATTTTTTTAATCTCGCTCAGTGCTGCTCCTCAGCACTTTTCTAAAATACCCTGAGAAGCAAAGCGCACAAGCTTAAAAAACGGGGGATAAAATTCATTCTTTGATTCTCACGAAGAGCAACAGCAGCTCAGTGGTACAAACCGCGAAGTTAATCATCATATAATTGTATCTTCGCCCTTTTGGTCTGCACTTGTTGTTTATATATTCAAATGCCTGTAGAGTAACGGATTTTCTCTCACAGGCTGTGTTGTTATACGGTCGCTATGTCACACTCAGGCGCTGGTGTTTGTTTGGGAACCCATACGCCCGACGGCAAGAAACAAATGGCATTATGCACACAGCGAATGAGAGATAAAGGAAACAAGGCGTACGGAGAAGAACTCATGAATCCTACTTTCCTGTTCCATGGATTTGTGCTTGGTATTAGCTTTATTGTTTACGTTAGTATTTATATTGTACTTAATTTCTGGAAATATCCTGGTACTTAAATGCAGATTATGTAATGGTATACTAATTTGTTTCCATTCAACCTCAAAGTGTTGCACCGTTGCTCTATTATAAGTTTATATTTACATCGAACGGTGTTTCATGTCCAATATGCACGTATGATAATGGCCCATCTCTTACTAAATTATGCATTCCCAGTTTTGGTGATTCGTTATGTCCCACCGTGAAATTAAGGATTAAAGAAAACGTTCGCATGACCACTGTTTTAATACTTCTCTTTTCACAAAATTAGCCTTAATGAAAATTTAGTGTTTGTTCAATGTCTGTTACAGTTCGTAATTTCATGAACTTGAGTCGCTTGCGTCGCACAAGTTCGCGCCGCCGTCATGTTGTTAATAATAAACGTAGCTTACAAAGTTTGACGTATTTTTCACCAGTGGCATAAGCTCAATACAAGATTTCTTTCAAAATGTTTTCTGGTTCAGAAATTCAAGTAGTGAAAACTCAGCTGCGTGACATAAGCCTGCCGTTCTTCCTTAAGGAAGGAAATTGGCTGGTAAATACAAAGGCAAGACGATACTGGCGGTAAAAATAAAAGCCAATAGAGTATTAATAAACGTAACGAAAGAGACTGAAGAGGAGTATGTGAAAAGGATGGAGAGAAGCTGTTACAGGATTGTCGCGTTGCCATGGGCCTTCAAAGTGCAAAAGTAGCATCGATGCTGGTGACTGACGAATATGATTTTAAGTCGTTTCAACTTCATTGCTACTTAAAGAACACGCTGCTTCTAATTTTACATTTCCTAATGTTCTTATGTTTTTTTTTATTTCATAAGGCAATTAAAAATAAACATTCTGTTACTGCTGTGCTTTCCTCCACATCTTACGATGTAGACGATAAAATTAGGTAGCCTTGCATTTTTATCTCCTCTATAAATAATTAAACAGCACATTTACCTTCTTGTTAGCGAAAGAAAACAGTGTTGTTCCTAAACATTTTTCTCTTCGACTGACTAATTAAAGTTTGTTAGATATGGTACATTGACTAAAGAATTGCACGATATTGGAACCCATGCCATTATTAACCCTTAGGCTACCGGATTAAATTTCACTTGTCATTTAATAATATTAACCCTTGGCTACTAATTTCGTATATATATGGAGCTCCTAGTAAAGCCAGAAATGCTAACGTCGTATATATATGGACCTACGTTTGGCAACGCTGAAACAGTCTC
>JGI20166J26741_11948917_pt1 | contig 19650 bp, 13 predicted proteins | sample TergutCu122P5_FD_26741 | JGI IMG/M metagenome (IMG submission 26741)
TGCCCGGACGCAAAAAAAGGAGTACGGCCATATGAGAATAAAAGACCAATTACGGCAGCCGGAACGCAGGAAAAAAGTTGACGGCCACGACCTGACCGCGCCGGAGCGTTACGCGCCGGACACGCGGCACATGGTTATACTGGACGTGCGGAAAGAGTATACCGGGTATAATCCGGGCGGGCGCGTCCGGCTGTTCCTTTCTGATGAGGGATATAGCGAGATTATACAGGCAGACGGGCGCGGCGATATAAAAATCATTATTCACCTCCGCGTCCGCGCTGGCGAACTGGAACACTACACGCCGGAGCGCGGCGAATAACTGAATATCATACCGTTTCGGGATATAGCCGGGAGTAATAATAAAATAACTCCCGGTTTTTTATTTCCCCGGATACTGAAAGGAGCTGTACATGAGCCAAACACCGCCCTACGGCTATTATTACGGGGACGAAGCCGACCAATACACATTTTACCGATTACCGAAAGCTCTGTTCACAAATGACCGTTACAAAGATTTATCAGACGGGGCGAAAATCCTTTACGGCCTCATGCTTGACCGCATGGGCCTGTCCATAAAAAACGGATGGACTGACGAGCAAGACCGGGTGTATATCATCTTCACGTTGGAGGACGTGCAGGAATATATGAACTGCCAGCACGGAAAAGCGGTGAAAATATTCGCGGAACTGGACACAGAAAAGGGCGTTGGCCTTGTTGAGCGTGTCCGGCAGGGGCAGGGCCACCCAGCAATTATCTATGTTCGCAAGTTTTTTGATGTAGCGGAAGTCTTGACTTCCGAAAATCGGAAGTCTGGATTACCCGATATGCGGAAGTGCAGACTTCCGAAAAACGGAAGTCAAGACTTCCGAAATTCGGCAGCTAATAAGAATGATATAAGCAATAATGATTTTAACGAAATTGATTCTAACGATACTGAAATTCAATCAATCAATCCGGCTGCTCCGGCCCCGCAGGCGCAAGAGCAAGAGCAAACCCAAAACCAACCGCCTGACGGCGGGATTGATAGGATTGATAAGATTGATAAGCAACAGAGCGCAACCGAGATTTACCGTGAAATCATCAAGGACAATATCGAATACGACACCCTTTGCATGGACTACGACCGGGAAAAAGTTACGGAAATATTAGAACTTATTCTCGAAACTGTATGCAGCACACGGAAAATCATTCATATCGGATATGAGAACTTCCCCGCCGCTGTAGTCAAGAGCCGTTTCCTAAAGCTGGGGCAATTCCATGTTGAATACCTTCTCGATTGCCTCCACAAGAACACGACAAAAATCAATAACATAAAAAGTTATTTGCTGACTGCCCTTTATAATGCCCCGGCGACCATGAGCAATTACTATTCCGCCGAAGTCAATCACGATATGTACGGGAGCTACCGTGAGGACGGGGGCGGCGGCAAATGTTAATCGGGCTGCATGACGCGGAGCGCGACCATATGCCGGACAAGACGTTTCCCAATTTCGCGCTGATGAAAATATCCGCGTATCATAAGGCGCGGGGCGACACCGTGGAATGGTGGAATCCGCTGATGAATCTAATAAAACGGCATTACGGCGCGGTTTATTCAAGCAAAATCTTTGATTTCACGCCGGAAAATCCGTATTTACCCCCGGACACGATTAAGGGCGGCACAGGCTACGGGCTATATTCGGAGCTTCCCCCGGAAGTAGATAGCTGTTTCCCGGACTACTCAATTTATTCTACAGGCCCCGCCAGTCCCGGAATTGATTACGCAATCGGCTACATAACGCGGGGCTGCCCTAATAAATGCCGCTGGTGCTACGTCCCCCGGAAAGAGGGAAATATCCGGCCCTACGCCGACTGGCGAAACATTGTACGGAGCGACACAAATAAACTCGTCCTCATGGACAATAACATTCTGGCCTCTGATTACGGCATAGAGCAGCTTGCGGAGCTTTCGGAGACGGAATACTGCGTGGATTTGAATCAAGGTATGGACGCCAGACTTGTCAATGAGCGCACAGCGGATATAATCGCCCGGCTAAAATGGATTAAATATATCCGTTTCAGTTGCGACCAGATTTCACAAATAGACGCTATTATGAACGCCACCTCTATGCTGGAAGCACGGGGAGTGAGGCCGTACCGCCTGTTTATCTATCTGCTTGTCACGGAGGATTTAGAAAACGCCGCCTACAGGGTGGACAAACTGAAAGAACTGCCCGGCATAAGCCTTTACGCCCAAGCGGAGCGTAACGAGGCGAAGGGCATTGTACCCAACGCCGCGCAACTTGAATTTGCTCACAGGTACATATACGGCAGGAGCTATAAAAAAGAATCGTGGCCGGAATATTGCAAACGTCACAGTTTCGATTACTCATATTTTACAGCATAATGGGATAACGGCAGGAAGGAGGTTTTTAGAAATGCAGGAACACATAAGCGACCAGTCAATCAATCTCGCCGTGCGCGTCGGTAAAGTCACCTACGAAGAACTGAAAAAGGTTGCCGATAAAATTCTTGCCGAATTGACAAAGGGCAAGGATAAGGCCCCCAACGCTACTAATGCCGACAAAAAGTCGGAATTGAAACACGGGAAGCAGACCCTAAAACAGTTACAGAAACATAACGACGGGCTTTCCACCGTGGAACTCAAAGACCCGAATTTGCGGTTGATGAATCAGACCATGAAAAAACATAACGTGGACTTTGCGGCGGTGAAGGACGGCAAGGGCAAGTATACGCTGTTCTTTAAGGGCAAAGACGCGGATTCCGTTACCCACGCTTTCAAACAGTACACGCAAAAGGTTGTGAAACTGGAAAACAAAAAACCGTCCATCAGTAAGACCCTGACAGCGGCGAAAGCGGCGGCGCAGACATTGAACGCCGGGCGCGACAAGGTGAAGAACCGTAATAAGGGGGCCATAGACAGATGAGTAATACCAACATGAAAAAAATAATCATCCTCAATCTGCCCCTGCTGCTGTTCTTCTATCTCGCGGATAAAATCGGGCAGACGTTCCGGCTGTCGGTTGGCGTGGATATAAGCGCAAAGGTAATGAACATAAAAAGCGGCTTTACCGCCGCGTTCGCCAATCCGCTCCCCAGCTTCCAGACGCAAGATTTAATTGTCGGGGTGATCGGCGCGATTCTGGTTGCTCTTGCGCTCCAAACGAAACGAGCGAACGCGAAGAAATACCGCCGGGGGGTTGAATACGGTTCGGCCCGATGGGGAACCCCTGCTGATATAGCCCCTTTCATCAGCTCCGTTTTTGACAACAATGTATTATTAACACAAACCGAAAGGCTTACAATGGACAGCAGACCTAAGAACCCGGCTCTGGCCCGCAATAAAAACGTGATGGTAATAGGCGGCTCCGGCTCCGGGAAAACAAGGTTCTATGTAAAACCACAAATTCTTCAGTTACATTCTTCGTATTGCGTAACTGACCCAAAATCCACAATATTGAGCGAGGTAGGCCAGCTTTTACAACGCGCCGGGTACGACATCAGGTTCATAAATACAATCAATTTCGCTAAGAGTATGAAATATAATCCTTTCGCTTATTTGAAAAGTGAGAAAGATATATTAAAACTGGTTTCGGCAATCATAGCGAATACGAAGGGGGAAGGAGAAAAAGCTACCGAAGATTTTTGGGTCAAGGCTGAAAAGCTCTATTATACGGCACTTATCGGCTATATCTTCTACGAGGGACGGGAGGACGAGAAGAATTTCATCACATTTCTTGATATGATAAACGCCTCCGACGCGAAGGAAGAAGATGAGGACTATAAAAACCCCGTGGATTTAATGTTTGACAAGCTGGAAAAGAAAGACCCGGAACACTTCGCCGTGCTGCAATACCGCAAGTTCCGGGTTGCGGCGGGCAAAACATTAAAATCCATCATAGTTAGTTGTGGGGCGCGGTTATCCCCATTTGATATTAAGGAGCTTCGCGCCCTTATGGAGTATGACGAAATGGAGTTAGACACCATAGGCGATAAAAAGACCGCGCTCTTTGTTATTATTTCCGATACCGACAACACATTTAACTTTGTCGCGGCTATGCTTTACAGCCAGTTATTCAATACCCTTTGCGAAAAAGCGGATGATTTTTACGGCGGGAGGCTTCCCGTTCACGTCCGGCTGCTTCTTGATGAATTTGCGAATCTGGGCCAGATTCCGCAGTTTGACAAGCTCATAGCCACTATCAGGAGCAGGGAAATCTCGGCTTCTATTGTTTTACAAAGCCAAGCGCAATTAAAATCCGCGTACAAGGACAACGCGGACACAATCGCCGGGAACTGCGACACGACGCTATTTCTCGGAGGCAAAGAAAAAACGACATTAAAAGAAATGAGCGAATTATTAGGCAAAGAAACGATTGACAGCTTTAATACGTCGGAGAGCCGGGGGCAATCCCCGTCGCACGGCCTAAACTATCAAAAGATGGGGCGCGACCTATTTTCGCAGGACGAAATCGCGGTCATGGACGGCGGGAAATGTATCTGTCAAATTCGCGGCGTTAGGCCGTTTTTATCGCAAAAGTTTGATATAACCAAGCACCCGCGTTATAAATATCTTTCGGACTATGACAAGAAAAACACCTTTGACGTAGAAAAATACCTTGCCCGTCTACGGAAACCGCGCCCGCCTGTCGCGCCGGATGAACCCTTTGATTTTATCGAGATAGAGGACGAGGACGGCCCCGGCGTTATTGAAGACACGGACGCTATCGGGATAATAGAAACGGAATCCGCGCCGAAAACGGCAGAAAGTGAGGGATAACGTGAAAACACCGCCATACCGGGCGAGGGACGCTCCCCGCCGTACATATTACCGGGCAAGGGATTCCCCTCTGGATAATTACCGGGCCAGAGAACCGCCCGCCGCGCCGCCGCATAACAACGGCGGTTTTTTTATGCCTTTCGCGGCGAATAAAATTTATGCCCGCTATAAAGCCGCCTATGGCGGCTTTAAGTTTACCACGAAAAACAGGCTATTGCAATCGGAAAATCAAACAAATCAACAAAATATTTTATGTATCCATAAACAAAATACATTTTTGGAGGTCATTTTATGGCGTTCTTTACCAGTAGTATCACCGTACTTCAAACCCTCGTTATCGCATTGGGCGCGGGTTTGTGCATATGGGGCGGCGTCAACCTGTTAGAAGGTTACGGTGGCGACAATCCAAGCGCGAAATCCCAAGGGTAAGGCAAGCCCTCCACGGACAAGTAATTGCCGTGCAGCGTATGGTGAAATTCTATACGTAGACAAATTGAATTGCTGGGAACCCCTAAAGCCATGCGTACTACAACACGGGGATGAAATAAGCCCGAATGTGAATGTTGCGAAAGCGGAAAGAAACGCATGGATGGCGCAAGGCGCGAACCTAAACGCTTTATTACAATGGGCAATCAGCAGCCAAGACCCGAAAAGGGTAAGGTTCAACGACTATCCCAGCAGGGAGTAGGGCCAAGCGGCCCGAAGCGGTTTGCCCCGTGTAAGCGGGCCAACGACAAGCGCGGCTTGTTACAGGCCCGGCTATGCGGGTGAAGATATAGTCTGCGCCCATATGAAAGTATGGGATGTTCGCCGGAAGGTGGAACTGCGCCGGATTAGCGTCCCGGCGTGAACAAAACGGATTAAGCAGTTGATGGCCGGGGGCGGTGTGGCCCTAATCGGGATGGTACTTGTGCCGCTGCTCTCCGGGCTTTTCGGTTAATGTAGATTTATAATAAAGTTTGCCACATTACAAACAAAGTACGCCACAAACAATAAACCATGCCACAAAATTAATAATAATGTTTACCACAAGTGTGGCGCAAGCGGCAATCCATGATGGGTTGCCGCTTTGTTTATTGGTGATTGCTTGGCGTATGCTTTGTGGCAAACATTATTATATGCAGCAGTATTATCAGCAAAACACTAAATAAGGAAGGTGGATCAAAACATATGAGATTAACAAAGTGGCATACTTTATTAGCAAAAAACAGCCCAAAATCCAGCGTTTTGTGGCAAACATTATTAGGAAAGCACAGTTAAAAAAGAAGGGAGAGAACAAAAACCTACAGGGTAAAACCTGACAGGTTATCAAACCGAAAGGGACGATTAAATGCAGAGCATACTTGACGCAATTACTAAATGGATAAAAGATATTCTCATCGGGAGTATCGAAACCAGCCTGTCAGGTATGTTCGGGGACGTGAACGAAAAAGTAGGCACAATCGCCGCCCAAGTGGGCCAGACGCCGCAAGCGTGGAACAACTCGATATTCTCCATGATAAGGACGCTTTCGGAAACGGTCATCCTACCCATAGCGGCGATTGTTATTACCTACGTTTTGTGCGCGGAGCTTATCAGCATGATTGTTGATAAAAACTCAATGCACGACATAGACACGTTTATGTTTTTCAAGTGGTTTTTCAAGGCGTGGGTGGCGGTGTTTATCGTCGCCCACACCTTTGATATTACAATGGCCGTGTTTGACTTAGCGCAACATGTAGTTTCAAGCGCGGCGAGCGTAATTCGCGGAAGCACGGCGATAAACATAGACGCGACCATAGCCACGTTACACAATAATCTGACGGCTATGGAAATCCCCGAACTACTATTACTTACGCTGGAAACCTTCATAGTCAGCTTTGCCCTTAAAATAATGGGCGTAATAATCACGGTAATCCTCTATGGGCGCATGATTGAAATATATATTACCTGTTCCGTCGCGCCTATCCCTTTAGCGACAATGGCTAATAAAGAATGGGGGCAGACGGGCAACAACTTCCTGCGCGGGCTTTTGGCTTTAGGCTTTCAGGGCTTTTTCCTCATGGTATGCGTTGGCATATACGCCGTGCTGGTAAACGATATGATTATCGCGGACAACATACACACCGCTATCTTCTCCGTCGCGGCCTATACGGTGCTATTATGCTTCGCCATGATGAAAACGGGAAGCCTCGCAAAATCAATATTTCATGCGCATTAAAGAACCCGACGAACAAGGGCTGCGCGTCTCTTGCGCCGTTTTCGCCGCAAGGCGAAAATTCCGAGACGCGGGAAAGGAGGTAAAAAGGCAATGGCTTACGTTTCAATTCCGAAAGACCTCAATAAAATCCGCACGAAATTTATATTGGGCTTAACGCGCAGACAAACGCTATGCTTCGGCGGGGCGGCGGCAATGGGATTGCCGCTTTTCTTTTTTCTTAAAACAATAATCCCCACAACAGCGGCGTCGTTCCTGATGATTCTCGTCATGCTCCCGTGGTTTTTGTTCGCCATGTACGAAAAACACGGGCAGCCGCTTGAAAAGATTCTTCTAAACGTATACGCGGTAAAGTTCAAACGCCCCAAGATACGGACATACCAGACCAACAACCTGTACGCCGCTACAGGGCGGCAAGCGCAACTTGACAAGGAGGTGCAGAAGATTGTTTCCCACAAGAAAGCCTAAGACGCTGGGCGAAATGGCTAAAAAAGCGTCAAATGTAAATACGCAAAGCGGCAGAACTCCCGTAAAAAACAGCACTCCTGCGCATGATACCGATACCCCCATAACCAACGCCGTATTCGACAACCTCACCCGGAGCCAGCGGCGGCGGGTAGATAAAGCGGTAATTGCCGCCAAAGGCGACCCCGGCAAACCAACAAGCGTTCAAGCGTCAATACCATATCTCGCCATGTACCCGGACGGCGTTTGCAGAGTGACGGACAGACTTTACAGCAAGACGCTTGAATTTTCCGACGTGAACTATATGCTTGCCAGCAAGGACGAGCAAACGGCTATCTTTGAGAATCTTTGCGATTTTTACAATTACTTTGACCCGTCCATATCGGTACAGGAAACATTTATCAGCCGGAGGGCGGCGAAGGTAGAATCAGTAAAAGCCATTGCGATACCCCCGGCCAACGACGAATTTAACTATATCCGGGCCGAATACAGCGGGATTCTCAAAAGTCAGCTTGAAAAGGGCAATAATGGGCTTGTCAGAACGAAATACCTCACATTCTCCATTGAGGCCGACAACCTGAAAATGGCAAAATCCCGCCTTACCCGTATCGAGCTTGACATTATGAACCACTACAAGCTGATGGGCGCGGCGGCGCGGCCTCTGTCCGGGAAAGAACGTCTTGCCGCGCTACATGGGGTTTTACATCTCGGAACGACGGAGCCGTTCGCCTTTGAGTGGGATTGGCTTTCCAAAACGGGCATGAGTACAAAGGACTATATCGCGCCTACCTCATTCCACTTCGGCGAGGGCCGGAGCTTCCGTGTCGGGGGCAAAATGGGCGCGGTTTCTTTCCTTCAAATCATGGCTCCGGAACTCAACGACCGCATACTTGCGGATTTTCTGGAAGTGGACGGGAATGTCGTTGTGAATCTCCATATCCGCTCTATCGACCAGAACGAAGCCGTGAAGATGATTAAACGCAAAATCACGGATATAGACGGTATGCGGATAAACGAGCAGAAAAAGGCGGTTCGGAGTGGCTACGATATGGAAATCATGCCCTCCGACCTGAACACCTTCGGGGAAGAAGCTAAAAAGCTGTTGAAGGATTTACAGAACCGCAACGAAAAAATGTTTTTGCTCACCGTTACCGTTCTGAACATGGAGGGGTCAAAACAAACCCTTGATAACCGCGTATTTCAAATGTCCGGTATAGCGCAAAAGCATAATTGCGCCCTGTATCGTCTGGATTATATGCAGGAGCCGGGGTTAATGTCCTCTTTGCCGCTGGGTTACAACCAAATCCCTATACAACGGGGACTTACCACATCGGGCGCGGCGGTATTTATCCCATTCATCACGCGAGAGATTTTTCAGAGCGGCGAAGCCCTGTATTACGGGCGCAACGCCATTTCCGGCAATATGATTATGGCCGATAGAAAGACGCTCCGAAATTCCAACGGCCTGATTTTAGGCACTCCGGGAAGCGGAAAATCATTCGCCGCCAAGCGGGAAATCACAAACGCTTTCCTCATAACGCAGGACGATATAATTATCTGCGACCCGGAAAGCGAGTACGCGCCCCTTGTGGAAGCCCTACACGGTCAGGTGATACGCATATCGCAGACCAGCACGGACTTTGTGAATCCGATGGACATCAACGTGAACTATTCGGAAGATGAAAACCCACTTTTGCTCAAAAGCGATTTTATCCTTTCGTTGTGCGAGTTGATTGTAGGCGGGAAAAACGGCCTTGAACCTGTGGAAAAGACAGTAATAGACCGTGCTGTGCGCAATGTCTACCGGGACTTTTTCGCAAACGCGGCGGTGAACGGCGGCGAACCAGACCCGGCGAAAATGCCTATCCTGCAAGACCTTTACGACGAACTGAAACGGCAGCCGGAAAGAGAGGCCCAGCGCGTGGCCGTCGCGCTCGAAATCTATGTGCATGGGAGCTTAAACATTTTCAATAACCGAACGAACGTAAATCTCAATAGCCGAATTGTCTGTTTTGACATCAAGCAGTTGGGGAAACAGCTTAAAAAGCTGGGTATGCTCATCATCCAAGACCAAGTTTGGAACCGGGTAACGCAGAACAGGGCGGTTAAAAAGACCACGCGCTATTTCATGGATGAGTTTCATTTGCTTTTCAAGGAACCGCAGACCGCCGCCTATTCCGGCGAAATTTACAAGCGTTTCCGTAAGTGGGGGGGAATCCCCAGCGGGATTACGCAGAACGCAAAAGAGCTTTTGGAGAGTGTCGAAATCCAAAATATCCTTGAAAATAGCGATTTCTTGCTTCTTCTCAACCAAGCGGCGGGCGACCGGGAAATACTGGCGAAACAGTTAAACATTTCACCGAAACAGCTTGCCTACGTCACAAATTCCGAACCGGGCGAAGGACTGATATTTTTCGGCGGTATCGTTCTGCCTTTCGTCGATAAATTCCCGGAAAATTCAATGCTGTACAAAATAATGTCAACCCGTTTAGCGGAGAGCGTGTCATAAGGGGGTGAAAAGTATTGCAAGAACTAAAATCAAGCGGAAAAATCGTGCAGGGCATGACCCGCGATGGCGTGGTTGAAGTCAACAAGGCCACAGGCGGCGCGGCGAATATCAGCGTAAGGGAGCCTGGCGCGGCTTCCGTTGCCGATAATGTTCAGAACCCCGGCGGCGTTGATGTGAGCAATATCGGCGGCGTAGTTGACCGTGTTCATACGGAACGCCGGGCCATGAAGAAACGGGCGGTGAACAGGGAGAACGCCAAAATATTCAAGCGGAGCCAGCACAGGCCGGAAACTTCACGATTGCAATTTACCGACGCGGAACGCGCCGACCCCGGAATGTCAAAGGTTATCCGCAAGTCCGATAAATCCGCCAATCACTATGAAAAGGCGCAGGGGAAAATCTCAAAAGCCCGGACGCCTACCTCTCAAACATTATCTTCCCGAACTCCAACCACACAGCGCGTTTCGGATAAGCCGGGCGGTCACGGAGCCGCCGCGAACCCGCGAACGCGCCTTGTGTTCCGGGAGGGTGATAAACCGCCAAACGGAAAATTGCAGCATTTCCTTGATAAACCGGGGAGCGTAGGCAGTGGAGCCGCACTTATATCCGGCAGTATCAACGGATTAAGCAAAACAACCGGGCAGCTTGCGCAGCGGGCGGCCAACCGCACGGGGCGGGAGGCCGGACTTGCCGTTCACGGGCAAGTCAGGGCAGCGGAGGGCGATAACACAGGCATACAGGCGGCGCATTTCTCCGAACAAGCCGCCGAGGGCGCGGCGCGGAAAATCGGGAACGGTTACAAGCGTTTGAAATTCCAACCCCAGCGAGCCGCGTTACGGGCAGAGGAAAAAACAATCAAAGCCAACGCCAATGCTCTCTATGAGCGGAGTTTACGCATGGACCCGGAACTTGCCAGCGTGAACCCGTTAAAAAAGGCAATGCAGAAAAACAAAATCAAACGGGATTACGCCAAAGCGTTCCGTGAGGGTAATATTGGCGGCGTAGAGGCTGTGAAGAACACGGCGGCAACGGCGAAGAATGTTACTCAAAAAGCAAGTGATACAGTAAAGAACGTCGTCAAATTCACAGCGAGACATTGGAAAGGGCTTGCGTTATTCGGCGGCGCTTTTTTTATTATCATTCTGCTTATCGCCGGGTTAGGTTCATGCGCCGCCATGTTCAGCGGTGGGTTTAACGGTGTAGTCGGCACTTCGTACACAGCGGAAGATTCGGATATTATCATAGGCGACGCGGACTATACAGCCCTTGAAACACAGTTAGGGGCGCGTATTGATAATATCGCCAGCGAATACCCCGGTTATGATGAATACAGGGTGTCCGCTGATGAAATCGGGCATGACCCCTACGAACTGGCAAGCTATCTGACGGCGAAGTATAACAGCTATACACGGGCGCAAATACAAGCGGAATTACGGAACCTTTTCAATCAACAATACACGCTTACCATTACGCCCGTAACGGAAGTACGGTACAGGACGGAAACCCGTACAGATACGGAAACTTACACCGATTCAGAAACGGGAGAGAGCTACACCGAATCCTATACCTACGAAGTGCAGATACCCTATGATTATCACATTCTCTACGTGTCCCTTACCAACCGTTCTCTTGGGAGTGTGGCGTTATCCAATCTCACGCCGGAACAAGCTCAAATGTACGCCGTGTACATGGAAACCAAAGGCAATAAGCCGGAACTGTTCGCCGGGAATGTTTATGTAAACAACGGCGCGGGAACAGGCCCCGGCAGCCCCGGCCTTACCTACACCATACCCCCGGACGCATTAACCGACACGCAATTCGCCGCCATGATACAGGAGGCCGAGAAATACTTGGGTTATCCGTATGTTTGGGGCGGAAGCACCCCCGCTACTTCTTTTGATTGTAGCGGTTTTGTGTGTTGGGTAATTAACCATTCCGGGGCCGGGAATGTAGGCAGGACAACAGCCAACGGGTTATTAAATGATTGTACCGTTGTTTCCCCGGCAGACGCGAAGCCCGGCGACCTTGTTTTCTTTCAAGGTACATATAACGTCAGGGGCGCGTCCCATGTGGGTATCTACGTGGGAAACGGTATGATGATTGCGGCGGGGAATCCCATTCAATACACAAACATCACTACGTCCTACTGGACAAGCCATTTTCTGGCGTTCGGCAGACTTCCATAGCGTAGTATCAACGCAATTCCAGCTTTATTTATGTTTCAGTATTTCAATAATTCTATCACGGAAAGGGAGCGCAAGCAATGAACAAACTTGAAAAAATCGACCAGCAGGAACAAAAGGCGCGGGAGAAAATCGCCGCCATGCAAGCCGTCTTGAAACAGATTGACGGCCAGCGGACGGAACAGGAGAATCTACAGATTGTCCAGAAAATCCGGGCTTTGAAATTGTCGCGGGCTGAACTCTACGCCTTTATCAACAACGGGATAATGCCGGGAACCGTGGCGGAGGCGGTTGGCAATTCCGACAACGCCGCCGACACCTCCGCCGCGCCGGAGCCGGAGCCGATTTACTCTCGGCGCGGTAAATCCCGCCGCCACAATGCGGACGGCGAGAACGCGTCGGACACAACAAGCGAACAAACCGCAGAAACGCCGAGTTACGGAACCTACGGCGATACCGAAACCACGGCTAATAATGAAAGCGAGGGCTTGAACCATGAAGGGTATTAAGATAAACGGGACTTCAGGCATTAAGAAAAACAAAGTTTTGCGCGTAATAATCGCGGTTATTACCGTAATAGCCGCCGCCGTCAGCGTGGCGGCATTTTTTATAAGGCAATACAAGAAAAAAAGCCGTTACGCGGTTGTCGCGCTAATTGCCGCCGTGATATTCAGCGGCGGCTTAGGCGCAATGACGGCTTACGCCTACACTTCCGGGGGCAATCCCAAATCATGCGTAACCCCGAAACCGAAAGTAACGGCAGTACCCACAGCAGAACCCACGCCGGAGCCGACCCCGGAGGCTACGCCGGAACCAACTCCCGAACCGACACCCACGCCAACCCCTACGCCCACGGCAACGCCGACGCCGGAACCTACCCCGACACCTACGGCCACACCGACCCACACAGTAACCCCGACACCTACGCCGACAATAACCATTGTACCTAAATCATTGACCCCATCCGGCAATCTCTCCCTTGTTGATAATATATCCGGCCCACAAGGGAGTGATAAGCAGTTTATCACCGTCGTAACGAAAAGCGGGAACTATTTTTACCTTGTCATAGATAAAGCGGGCGATAAACAGAACGTGTACTTTATGAATCTTGTGGACGAGGCCGATTTAATGGCGATTATCGACAAGGATAAAAAGGTTGTAACAACACCCGCGCCCGTCACTCCGCAACCCTCCGCTACCCCTCCCGCCGTACCCGTAACAGAAACGAAAAAGAATAACACGGGCAGCATATTGATTATGCTGTTGCTCTTGGGCGCGTTAGGCGGCGGGGCGTTCTACTACTTCAAAATCCGTAAACCAAAAGACGGCGGCGGTAAAGGCCCGAACACTTCCGAGCTTGACGAGTTTCAGTTTGACGAGGACGAGTCGGAGGGCGAGGCCCCGGAGGAAAGAGACGCGGACGGGCGCGGCGCGGATTATAACGGCGATAATGATGATATGCCGGACTTTACGCCGAAAGCAGAACCCGCGCCGGAGCCTACAATTCATTCCGCGCTTGATTCCGTTCCCGGCGGCCCCGTGGAGCCGGGCCGTTCTGCCGGGAATCAGGGCCGATTCATTGAAGATGATTTTTCTTTCGGTTTGGATGATTACAAAATTGATAACACGGAGGATAAGAGATGAGCGTGCTTGTGGTTGCCGAAAAGCCCAGCGTCGGGATGAGTTTGGCCGCCGTGCTTGGCACGAGGGAACGTAAAGACGGTTACATAGAAGGCGGCGGTTATATCGTTTCGTGGTGTGTGGGCCACCTTGTAGGGTTTGCGGACGCTTACGAATATAACGAGCAATACGGAAAATGGAGGCGGGAGGACTTGCCGATTATCCCGGAAACTTGGAAATACGTTATATTCGAGGACAAGAAAAAGCAGTTTAACACCCTACGCTCTCTTATGAACCGCCCGGACGTTGAAAGCCTTGTATGCGCTACGGACGCGGGGCGCGAGGGGGAACTAATTTTCCGTTTTGTCTACCAAATGGCGGGTTGCAAAAAGCCGTTTTCCCGGTTGTGGATTTCCAGTATGGAAGAAAGCGCGATAAAGGCCGGATTTGCAAGCCTTAAAGACGGCCACGACTACGACCCGTTATATTACTCCGCGCTGTGTCGGGCAAAAGCAGACTGGCTAATCGGCATAAACGCCACACGCAATTTCAGCGTTTTATACAACAAGACTTTGAACGTGGGGCGCGTCCAAACCCCGACCCTTGCCATGCTGACGGAACGGAGTGCGAAAATATCCGGCTTTGTCAAAGAAAAATATCATATTGTCAGGCTGGATATGGACGCGGGCGCGGATTCGGGCGGTGGAATTATCGCACAGAGCGAACACATCAAAGACCCACAGGACGCGGAAAAGATACGGGCGGCGGCTGATAAAAAAGCCGCCGTTTGTGTTTCCCTCACAAAAGAGAAAAAGACCATTTCACCGCCGAAACTCTTTGATTTGACGGCCTTACAACGCGAAGCCAACCGCATTTATGGTTATACGGCCCAACAGACCCTTGACGCGGCGCAAAAGTTATACGAAAGCAAGCTGATTACCTATCCGCGCACGGATTCGCGCTATATCACTTCCGATATGGCGGCGGGGCTTCCCGCGCTGGCGCAGACCGCCGCCGCGTTCATCGGCGCAAACGAGGACGCGCCCGTTCCCGTGAACGCCGCGCAAGTGGTAAACGACGCAAAGGTGAGCGACCATCACGCCATTATCCCCACCGCCGAAGTGGGAAAGAGGGATTTAACAAAATTCTCCGATACCGAGCGTAATATACTTGCACTTATCTCTATGTCGCTTGTATGCGCCGTAGGCGAGAAGCACGACTATGAAGCTGTTACAGCGGTATTCGATTGCGGCGGTCATTCGTTTACGGCAAAGGGAAAAACGGTTATTTCTAACGGCTGGAAAGAGCTTAACCCCGGCACGGACAAAGAAAGCAACGACCCCGACGGCGGCACGTTGCAGGACGGAGGCCGTCTGCCTCCGATCACCGAAGGGCAGACCTTTGAAAACGCCGCCGCCACGGTAACAGAGCATTACACCCAGCCGCCGAAAGCCTACACTGAGGACACTTTACTTTCCACTATGGAATCGGCGGGCGCGGAGGAGACTAACAGCGAGGCCGAACGGCGCGGGCTGGGAACCCCGGCCACCCGCGCCGCCGTCATAGAAAAACTTGTATCGGGCGGCTTTATCAAACGTAGCGGACGGCAACTAATCCCGACCCCGGACGGCGAAAACCTTATAAAGATGTTGCCCGGCGCGTTAAAATCCCCGGAACTTACCGCCAGATGGGAAAATGCCCTCACGGAGATAGCCAAAGGCGAAATGAGGCCGGACGGCTTCATGCGCGGCATTGAGGAAATGGCGCGGGAATTGGTTATACAGAACGCCGCGCCGGAAGAAGCATATAAAAACCTTTTCGGAACACCGAGGGAGGCCGTGGGCATTTGTCCCCGTTGCGGCGGGAACGTCGTGGAGAGCAAACCAAATTTCCATTGTGATAACCGGGATTGCGGCTTTGTCATGTGGAAAGCCGACCGCTTTTTTATGAGCCGGAAAAAGGAACTTACAAAGACAATCGCCGCCGAACTGCTGAAATGCGGCAAGGCAAAAGAAAAGGGCTCCTATTCCGAGAAAACGGGGAAACACTTTGACGCGGTTATTCTGTTGGCCGACACAGGCGGGAAATACGTTAATTACCGTTTTGAAATCCCAGAGAACCAACAGAAAGGGAGCCGGGAGCGTTCCGGGGCGTAGGAACGTAAAAGCAAAAGTCAAAAGCAAAAAGAATACCCGCAAGCATAGGCGCGGGGGCGACGCTAAAGCGTACTCCCGCACCGTCAAAACCGCCGCCCCTTTCCCTTGCGGTCAAGGGAACCCCTGACGCGGCGGTTTTTGCTTGTCGGGGAGGAATCCCCGAACCCCTCTTTGTGGGAAGTGTCCCACACCCTCTATAATCGCCCCGCGTTCCGGCAATAAAGGCGCGGGAATTGCTATTTCAATATATTACCCCATATCCGGGGATTGAAAGGGCGTGATTTATATATGGCCGAAAACAAGGGCTTTTATGATGTTTATTCCTACGGGGATAAAGTAGACCCCGGCAATAAACTCACAATCGAACACTCTATTTACATCAGCGACGAAAACACGGATATATCAAAACTCACGCCGTTACCTCTTGAACGGCTTGCCATGATGAAGATAGAGAGCGCGGCGGCTGAACAAGCCATTTTTCAAAAATTGCAGGGAGCCACAACGGAATGGGACGCGCAGGCGGCGCAGACCCAGCTCTTGGACAAGGCGATTGAGTATGTAAAAGTCCCCGCTGTCCAGCATACCTCTAACCAATGGCGCAAAGATGACGCGAATTATGACCGCCAGACTATCAGCAATACGGTATACGCTATGTCCTACCACGTTTACGAGCGGACGCACTACGACCAGAAAGCGCAGAAGTCCGTACCCGTGGCGTGGGAATTGACTTGGGGCGTGTACACGAACACACCGGGCAACCAAAGGCGGCAAAGAATCGCGGGGCAGGATAAAAAAGTCTATTCGGACAAGGCCGATATGGAAAAGTACCTTACCGGACGCATAAAAGCATATTCCAATCTTTTCACAGAAATATCGCCGCCTGTCCCGCAGGAATACGCTCATCTATTCTGTGTGAGCGGCCAGTTGTTACCGGGTTACACCATACAGGGCAAGGAACCGAAGCCGTCGGGCCGTACCACACAGGAAGAACCACAGAGGCCCGCGCAGTCCGACCATGCCGCCGACGTTACCGTTGGCGGCGATTCTATTTCAAAAGAAATCCAAACCGAACCGCGAAAGGAGCGCGATAATATGCACGAACCCTTGAATATTCAGATTGTTGACCGCGAAACGTACATCACCCGCGAAAGCGGAAACGCGGAGGCCGTGCCGTGGCTGAAACTCCCCGCCACCGCCGAACAGTTTAACGCCGCGCTTGCGCTTATGGGCTTGCAAGGCCGCGAATACGGCAAGGACTTTTTTATTAACGGCGTGCAGTCCCCGCTTACCGCCATCGAGCGTATACCGCTTGAAAACATACAAAAGGCCGGGCTGGACGAATTGAATTACTTAGCAGCGGCGTTACAGTCGAGGGATAACAAACAAATTGATAAATTAAACGCTGCCGCCGAAATGATGACCGACAAAAGCGATTTACACAGCTTAGTTGAACTTACGCAAAATACAGGTGTTTATGATTTTCACCCTGATATTTTCAGCAATGTTCAGCTTGGGGAACATACCCTTGAACATTCCGGCATGATACAGATACCCGACGAGTGGGCGGGAGCGATTGATATTGAAATGCTGGGCCAGCTTGCCGCCGCATCCGAAAAAGGCCACTTCACCGAATATGGGTATATCGTCCCCAACGGCGAGGAATGGAAGCCTATAACGGAAATCCCGCAGGAATACCAAATCACGCCGAAAATCAAAATGCCCGGACGGGAGTATGAGGCGGTTATCAACAACAGCAGCCCCGCCGCCGCTACAACAGCGGCCCCGGAGCAGACAAAAGCGAAGCTCTCCACCATTATACCTCTCAACCTCGCCTCCGACAATCCCCGCGACAAGCTCAAAGAGATTACGGGCAAGCTGGAAGATGGGATAAAGGGCATTTTTGAGAGTGAGCAATATAAATCCTATCTAAAAACGCTTTCCAAATTCCATAATTACAGCATGAACAACACTATTTTAATAGCCATGCAGAAACCCGACGCTTCCTATGTCGCGGGATTCAACTCATGGAGGGACACTTTTAAGCGGATAGTGAACAAAGGCGAAAAGGGTATAAAGATTCTGGCCCCCGCGCCGTTTAAGACCACAAAACAGGTTGACGCGCTGGACGGTTCCGGCAAACCCATTATCGGCAAAGACGGGCGGCACGTTAAAGAGGAAAAGGAAATCACCGTCCCGGCGTTCAAAATAACGACGGTTTTTGACGTGAGCCAGACTGATGGGCAGCCATTGCCCCAAATCGGCGTTAGTGAGCTGGCCGGGAACGTGGACAAGTACAAAGAATTTTACGCCGCCCTTGAAAAAGCGTCCCCCGTGCCGATTGGTTTTGAAGCCATAAAGACAGGCGCGAAAGGCTATTACGACCAAATGGAGAAACGTATAGCCATAAACGAGGGCATGAGCGAACTGCAAAGCCTTAAAACCGCCATACATGAAATCGCACATTCCCGGTTACACGCTATCGACACCGCGCTACCGTTAAGGGGGCAGGATATTCCAGACCGCCGAACCCGCGAGGTGGAGGCCGAGAGTATCGCTTATACTGTCTGTTGTCATTACGGGCTTGACACTTCGGATTATTCATTCGGTTATGTAGCGACTTGGAGCGGGGATAAACAGCTTGATACGCTGAAATCTTCGCTGGACACCATACGCAAGGAAGCCGACGCGATTATTACGGAGGTAGACAAGCATTTAGCGGAATTACAACAGGACAAACAGCAGACCGCCGAAAAGGACGCGCTCGAACACAACGCGCCGGGCCTGTCCACGCTGGAACAATCCGCGCCTGTTATCGGCAATAGGACAGAGCCGGGGGACACATTCACAATTTATCAGCTAAGACCCGGCGACGATATGCGGGGTTTACGCTTTGAACCGTTCTCCAAACTGGAAGCCGCTGGGCTGGCCGTCGCGCTGGCTAATTACGATAAGGTATACGCCGCGCCGCTGGAACTGGGGGCGACGCTGGATAAGATTTATCATACTTTTAACATTGACAAGCCGGAGGATTTTACGGGTCATTCCCTTTCTGTTTCAGACGTGGTTGTAATGAACAGGGACGGGAAAGAATCGGCGTTTTATGTCAATGATAAAGGCTTTCAGGAATTGCCGAATTTCTTAACAGCAGCGGCGGCAAATGTACAGGCGCAGGAGGCCCAGCGGGAAGTATTGAGGGAAACCCCAACCCCGGCGGTCAGTCATACGGCGGTGAACCTTGTTGCCGTTGCCGGATATATGCAAAAGCTGAATGAAGGTCTACAGGCGGTTGCCCCCGATTCATCTATGTGTGCCGGAGCCTACAACGCTACAGTCAAGCGTTTGGAACTGGCGAATGAGCGTATACCCGGCGAGTACCCGGAATTAAAGGCCCTTATCACTAACGCCGCCCAAAGCCCGGATTTCAATACTCTTAAAGAACGCATGGGTACGTTGCAATCCGAATTTACACAGCACTATTCCAATACTACGCAAGCGGCGATTGACACGGGCGGCAAGGCACAACCGCCCGCGCCAAAACCCCCGGCGCACGGGGAGAACGTCGCGGCAATCGAAGCCCAAGTAAAGGCCGGACAAGCTATAAACCTTTCCGATCTTGCAAGCGCGATAAAAGCCGACAAACAGACGGCCCACTCTGTACAGGCCCCGCAGTCCCCGGCCAGTCACGGCAGAGGGGAATATAAGAAATCCGCGCCCACGCCAGACAAAGCGCAGAACTCCCG
>JGI20166J26741_11950028_pt1 | contig 19648 bp, 31 predicted proteins | sample TergutCu122P5_FD_26741 | JGI IMG/M metagenome (IMG submission 26741)
ATGCAAACAGCCTGCCAGACTATCAGCCAAAAAGCGATAATCAGCAGTTTATATAAAATATTAAATCTTCTATTCTTTGTAGTAGATGTCATCTCTAGGTATTGCACCTCCAATAGACTTTGGCTCTAATTTATATAATACATCAAAAAAACTTGTTATATAGTTTTTAGCGTCATCACCAGTAATCCATGCAATAGCTGAGTTTGGTATTGCCTTTGCCACAATACCGCTATCAGGCATAATGCCGTATTTTACTGTTAACTCTGCCGCATCTGCTATATTATTATTTGCATAATCTGTAGAATTCTTGTATTCTTCCATAAAATTTTGGACCGCTTCTTTATTACTTTCTACAAATTCTTTTCTGGCAATAATAACCCCCATTGGCAATTTTGCTCCACTTCCATATTTAATTTTAGTTGCCTTTTTCCATTCATCTGACATATTAATCTTTAAAGCAAATTTTGTATTTTTAGATAAAACTGTTGTAACAAATGGTTCTGGAAGCATGCAAATCTGTACCTCGTCTGTAACTGCCTGAGCCGCTAGTGTTCCGTGGTCATTTACATACTTAATATTCACATTTGAAATATTTTCTGCATCCAATATAAATCTTATAACATATTCTGGAACTGCCCCCTGCCCAGACACATAAATTGTTTTGCCACTTAAATCAGCCATACTATTTACTGTGCCTGTGCTATCTATAATGTATAAAGTGCCAAGTGTGCTGATTCCTAGCACTTCCACATCTCCATTAGTTTTGTTATACAGTGATGCTGCTAAATTTGTAGGAACTGCGGCAATATCTATTTCCCCATTCGTAATCTTACTCACCACTTCATCTGGTGTGTTCAAAATTGTAAAGTTATAACTGTTTTTAGATGTTTTGTCATTATTGCTCTGCATAAGTGTTGCTGCACCAATTCCGCTTGGTCCCTTTAACACTGCAAAATTCACCACATTTTTTTCAACATTATGGGGTATAAACATACTGGCAATTAATGCTAATGCCACAACAATTATTACAATAATAAATAAAATTATATATTTTTTCATATTAATGTGCCAATCCTCCTTTTTTCAGTAATAATTAAATCTGGATTTATGTCATAATCTTTAAATGGAATATTATCTAAAACCTGAAAATCAAATGCCAGTGCGACTTTCTGCTTCACTTCATGCTCTGATAGATATTTATCATAGTATCCTTTTCCATAACCTATTCTGTGCCTTTCCTTGTCAAACGCCAAACCCGGCATGACCATTAATGTATGTAGGGGCAGCATGGTATGCTGCCCGGGTCGCATGCCATGCGACCCCTACATTATTCGGTTCTGGTATGCCCCATATTCCAGGTGTTGTATCTTCAATATTATTTATATAATAAAATTCTAGTCTATCATCTGCAATTTTTGGTATGGCAACCTTTTTGCCATTTGCTAAAGCATCTATAATAATATCTTTTGTTGCAACTTCATTCCCAAAATTCATGTATATAAATATGGTTTCAGCATTTTTATATTCTTTCAAGCCAAGCAGTTTTTCTGTTATTATATGACTATTCTCAGCAATAAACTCGCCTGATAGTGTATTTCTCTTCTCAATTATCTGTTTTCGTATCTCGCTTTTATTCGGCATATCGTAATCCCCAATTTGTAATTATTTATTATTTTTTTTATTAACTTTAATGCTGCAACCGGTACATCCTGCTCTGTCACAACCTTCCAGCTGTATTATAACTCATTGCTTGTCTAATTATATATGAATTTCATAAAAAAAACAACACATCTAATGTGCTGTTTTTTGATAATTCTTCTTACGCACTCTTTAATTCCAGCCTCAATTTATCGGCAACCATTGCAATAAACTCGCTATTCGTTGGTTTCCCTTTACTTGCTGATATTGTATATCCAAATATGCTTTCCACTGTTTCCTGCTGACCCCTGCTCCATGCTACTTCTATTGCATGGCGGATTGCACGTTCTACACGAGATGGGGTTGTCTTAAATCTTTCTGCTATTTCCGGATACAGCTGCTTAGTTATTTGATTTATTATATCAATATCATTTATTACCATCATAATTGCTTCTCTTAAGTACTGATATCCTTTTATGTGTGCCGGGACACCTAATTCATGTATTATGTTTGTTACAAGAGCCTCCAAATTATCTTCCCCGTTTCTGTGTCCATTTTGAATGTCTATGTATGGCACTCTTATTTCTCTATTTACAAAACTGTTTTGCAAAGGTGACGGCTGATAATTTTTTATCTCTCTTATTCTCTTAATTAACAGCTCTATATCAAATGGTTTTACAACATAATATTCTGCCCCTAAACTTATTGCCTTTCCTGTTATTTTCGCTTGTCCTACTGCTGATAACATTATGAATATCGGTCTTTTCTTCATTTCTTTCACCGATATTTCTTCCAATACTCCAATACCATCTAAATATGGCATTATTACATCTAATAATACAACATCTGGTTCAGTGTTCACTATCATGTCACATGCCTCTTTGCCGTCTTTTGCTATACCTATTACCTCCATGTCTTCTTCTTTTTCTAGAAAACTGATTAATGTCATTGCGAAATCATTATTATCATCCGCAATTAAAACTGAAATTTTTTCTTTCAACTTCAATACCCCCTAAAAATAAATTTGTAAAAATTTTACATTTCGAATTATAATACGTTTTTATAAATTATGCAATAGTTTTTTGGAAAATTTTTCTAATTTCTCTCAAAATTAGGTTTGTGTCCGCAATTTTTTATTTTAAACTGTCTTTTTATGTTGTTCCGGCAGTGTAGCCGGTAGAATATGCAATCTGCAGATTAAATCCTCCTGTCAGTCCATCAACATCAATAACTTCACCTGCAAAATATAATCCTTTTATTAACTTTGACTCCATGGTTTTTGGATTTATTTCTTTTGTATCTATTCCTCCGCATAGTAATAACAGCTTCATTTATGGAGCCGAACCCGCAAAATATGTATTTCCAGACATTTCAGCAAATCTACCAATCTTTGTCTTTCCTGTCTTGAAATTTCGTTTATTTTTTTATCTGGATTTATATCAGATAACTTAATAATTGGATTAATTAACTTTTTCGGCAATAATTTATTTAAACCATTTCTAAATTGTTTATTATTTTCTTCTCCAAAATCTCTTAATATTCTGCTGTCCAGCTTTTCTTTATCCAATGCCGGTTTTAAATCTATCTGCATTTTTATTTTATTACTCTTTAATTTTTTATCAATATCTTTGTATCGTGCCATTATTGAGGATGCTGTAAGTACAACTGGTCCGGATACTCCAAAATGTGTAAACAGCATTTCTCCAAAATCTTCAAATATAGTTTTATCTTCATCTTTAACTGTTACCTTCACATTTTTTAATGACAATCCCTGTAATTCCTTGCAAAGCCATAATGATTGTTCTGAAACTGTAAGCGGAACTAATGACGGTTTAGTTTTTACTACATTATGACCTAACTTAGATGCCATTTTGTATCCATCTCCGGTTGACCCTGTGCCAGGATATGATAATCCGCCTGTGGCAAGAATTATTTTGTCAGCTGAAATGTATTGTATCTGTGAAGCATTTTGTCCGGGTCGCATGAAACCCAGCCCCTACAACATGATTATTTTTTACAGATATTTCTTCTGCTTCACATTCTGTCTTTATCTCTACTCTTAATTCTTTTAATCTTTTTAAAAATGCATTTAATACATCTATGGATTTATCTGAAACCGGAAAAACTCTTTTCCCTCTTTCCACCTTAGTTTTTACTCCCTGACTTTCTAAAAACCTTACTATATCTGCATTTGTATAATTATTAAAAGCACTGTACAAAAACTTTCCATTATCAGGAATATTTTTTATAAACTCAGACATTTCTTCTGCATTTGTTATATTACACCTACCTTTACCGCTGATAAGCAGCTTTTTGCCAAGAGTTTTGTTTTTTTCAATTAAAACAACCTGATTGTCAGGCGAGCACTGCTCGCCCCCACATGCCTCTGCCGCCGCTATTGCAGCCGTCATCCCTGCCGGCCCACCGCCGATTACTACAACTCTCATGTTCTTTTCCTTTAATCTAATTTTGCAATAAAAATTATTTTATCTTGTTCTTTTATTAATGTAGGAATTTATGAATTTACGAATGTATGAATGAAGGAGAGAATTTCTAAATTAAGAAATCCGCCGAAGGAGGATTTCAACTATCATTCATACATTCCTACATTCGTACATTCTTACATTAAATTCTTTATTGCCCTAAGCACCCCCAATTTCCCATATGCATACGTCACTCCTCCCTGCAGAAATGCCGCATATGGCGGTCTTATCGGTGCATCACAGCTAAGCTCAATTGATGAACCGTGATATAAATGTTCCGGGCAGCCATTATTATTTTATTATTATATCCCGGCATATCCCAAGGCTCTGGAAGTGCTGATGAATCAACAGGTGAACCCATTTGTATTCCCTGACAGAACTTAATTAATTTCTGCTCGTCTCCAAATTCTATTGTCTGCACTATATCTGTCCTTTTTTCATTATATCTCGGTGATACCTTATATCCAAGCTCTTCCAGCATTTTGCCTGCAAATATTGCTGTTTTTATACTGCTTGCCACAACCTGCGGAGCAAAAAACAGTCCCTGCAGTATTTGTTTGTTTATTCCCAAACTTGGTCCTGCTTCTTTACCGAAGTCCTGGTGCAGTAAGCCTTTCTGCAGCTAACTTTACTAAATCTCTTTTCCCTGCTATATATGCCCCATTCGGACATATCCCTCCACCTAAATTTTTTATCAAAGAACCGTACAATTAGGTCCGCACCTAGTTCTATAGGTTCTTTAACATCAACAAATTCTCCATAGCAATTATCTACTAAAATAATTACTTCTTTATTAATACTTTTTATTTCTTTTATAACATTTTTAAGTTTTTCTAAAGATATACTCTCTCTTAACTCATAACCTCTGGACCTTTGAATACATATAAGTTTCACATTGCCTTTTGACAGTCTTGTCCTAATTTTTTCTATATCAAAATCATTTTGCAGTAAATCAATTTGTTCATACTTCACTCCGAAAACTTTTAAGTGAACTGCTGCTTTCTTCTATACCAATTACCGAATCCAGAGTGTCATATGGCTTTCCGTTAATGCTTATCATAGTATCTCTCGGTCTTAAGATGCCGAATAAAGCTACTGTAAGTGCATGTGTACCAGATATAAACTGCGTTCTTACTAAACTGTCTTCTGCCTTAAAAATTGAGCTGAAAATTTTTTCTATAGTATCTCTCCCAATATCTCCATATCCATACCCTGTTGTGGTGCCAAAATGCAGTTCAGATAAATTATGCTCCCAAAATGCATTCAGCACCTTTAAACTGTTAATCTCGCAAATTCGGTCTGCTTCTTCAAATTCTGAGGATAATTGCTTTTCTGCTTCCTGTGCCTTTTGCAATAACTTTTTATCTATATTCATCATTTACTCTCCTGCTTTTACCACATTATGGCAACCAATGGTCGCCGCTACATTTTTTCATAGCTAAAAAAGGCAAAATAAATGGTGGGGGCAGGTCCTGCCCCTACTATAAATTTTGTATATTAAAACATATGGTCTTGGTCTTAGAAATTAAAATTATCATATGAATCATATGAGTCATATGAATTATAATAATCATACTGATAATCGCTGAAACCTGAGTCTCTATTAAATAAATCTGACCCAAACAATGATGTTGATGCAACAATTCCTACAGTGATTAGTATCAGCATACAAGCTTCCAGTGCCAATGATACAATTCCAAGAACTAATCCTGCTGTTGTCATTCCGCTCTTTCCAGATTTTTTCTTAGCAACAACCGCAAATACTATCGCTAATATTGCACATGGAATAGCTGGATAAACAAGACAAAGCGCCGGAATAGATATAATTCCCAATACCATAGATGCAATAGCAAATCCTTTTCCATTATTTGTTTTTTCTTCAGCCTTTTCTTCTACTACTTCTGCCTTTACCTCAGTTTTTTCTTCTGCTTTTTCTTCTTTTTCTTCTTTTTCTACATCATCTGACATAATTAATTCCTCCCTTTCCAATTACTGTAATACATTTTTTATACCTGTGCATTCTTAATCTGTATACCATGATGGTACCATAAACAATGAAGCATCAAATACATTTAATACAAGGAATAATACAAGTGTCACAGCTAAGCTGGATATTCCTATAATCAGCCCAGCCTTTCCTATTCCATTTGCTCCCTTTCTTACACTTAATATCCCAAATACAACTGCAAGTATACCGAAAATAACAGATACATAGATAAAAAAGAAAAGTACTAATGATAATATTCCCATTACAAGTGCTGTAACTCCAAATCCTTTAGATAAGTCCATTTTATCACCCCTTTACCTCACAATTATACCACATTTCTTAATATTGTAAATAGTATTAGTGCAATTACAAATATCCATAGATGTACCAGTGTGGGATACATCCATTTACATATTTTATTTTTCTTAAAACTATTTATAATAAACACAATATTAAATATAAATAAGTATACTAAAGTTATGAAAAATACAGGATGTATTAAAAATGCATTTTTTATATTTCCTGCAAACAGGTATATTACAAGCCTTGTGTCTCCGCAGCTTGGGCATAAGATGCCCAGATGACTGTAAATATAGCATTCAGGAAATGGAATATTTGAGTTTAATATTATATATGTCAGTATTACTCCAAATATTATGCCAAATTCTATTATGAGCATAAATAATATATTTTTTCTATTCATTGAATACATTATACATTAACATCCGGTTTTTGGCAATACTACAGTTTGGGGGGCAGGTTGGGGGGCAGGCTTACTTTCTACTACCTGTGTTACAGTCTGCACAGAAGACTTAGCTTCTACCTCCTGCACATTTTCCGCAGGTTTGCTTATTTCTTCCTTCACTTCTTCTTTCGAATTATTAACTATAACTTTTGAATTTTCATTTAATTCTAATTTTACTTCTATTAATTTGCTGTATAAAGTGTATCCCTCTAATGTTTTTACTTCTTTCACATAATATGTGCCAGGCATTAAATTATTTACACTTGCTTCACCCTGCTCATTTGTAACTAATGAAGTGTATATAACATTCTGATCTTTGTCTAAAAGCTCAAATTCTACTCCTGGAAGCGGCTTTTCTGTGTCGCCTTCCTGTTTTAAAATTGTTATTCCTGTTGAATTTTCTGTGTAATATGATTTTAAACTTCCGCTTCCGTCTTCATATACAGCTGCTGTTAAGGCATAATCCTGAAGTCCGCCATTTGGAGCCTCGCCATATAAAACTGGTTTTGTATCCACCATTCCTGACACATTTATGTCAAAATCTCCATTTGTTTTTAAATTTTGAATTGGTATTAAAATTTTGAACTTTTCTCCAGAATTAAATGTAGTTTTAGGGTTATTATCTACATCTGCAGCAAATGCTCCTTCAGGCAGAGTTCCTGTAATATTGATTGTATATGTATCCATTGGAGCAGCTGAAACTGCAGCGTATGTCATAGAAACATATTGAGGATTTATTGAATCAACATTCCATTTTGTATCTTCAGGCTGAATTGCAATATCTGAAGATACTTTTGCAGCACCTGATGCATATGCATTGTTTAGTATTGTCCAAAAAGCATTCAAGCATTTTTGACCTCCTGCAGAATTAAGAGGAGTGTATGAATTAGGGTCTCTTCCATCAATTACGCAGTATACTGCCTGCTTTGTGGCTAAATATGCCTCTTCTGCGTTATCGCATCCAAGTTCCTGATATGTTTTATATGGATATCCGGTTTGTTATTACATTCCATAATAATACATTTGTTATTAATCCGCTGACATTTGCTGTATAGCTTCCATTTTCTCCAACTCCAGGCAAATCTACATTCATACAATATGCAGGATATTCCACACCATCTTTTTGATAAACTACAAAAGTACATATTATTGGTATTCCTTTATATGCCAGCAAACCGGTAAATTGCTCCGTTTCGTATAAATCTGCTGAAGTAACAGAGATGCTCGCTCTGCTCATATTTCCAATTAAAATACTGTCTAAAATCATCAATATTGTTAATATTATAATTATTTTATATATTTTTTTTATCATTTTTATTTCCTTTCTATTTCGAATTTGTTTTCTCATTTAAGTTCGAATTAGATTAGATGAGATGCTAGGCAATCAAGAAAAATTTTTTGAGATAGTATAAAGATACATCGAAAAAAATTTTTCGCAGTATTGCAGGCACAGATCGCTAATCTAATTCGAACTCAACACACCTTGTATTGCACGTCTAAGCTTAGGCTGATCCTCCACACAAGTAATAAGTGTTATTCTGTTATCTTTTGTTTGTTCTAAGTATGACCAGTCTGTGTCTGCAATTACCTCTATGGTATCTATAGTATATTTCCTTGTTTCTCCATTATATTTGTATATTATTTCATCTCCCATCTGCAAATCTTTTACATTTTTAAAATAATTTACAGGATATCCGCCTGTTATGTGCAGCTAGTCCAATATTTCCATTCCATTTGGAGGTATTATCGAAATGACCGACATACTGGTTCATTACTTCTACTGTTGTTCCGTCACTAATTGGTGCAGAAAGCCCGAAATTTCGGTATCTCTATCTGCCAGACAGAGCTATCTTGCACTTCTTCTATCTTCTCAGGAATAATTATCTCGTCACTTTTTGGGCTTTGGGCAGGTTCCTTTATTTCTTCACTCATTTTTTTAGTAACAGTATTTTTTACCTCATTTGGCAGAATTTCCTGATGTACCTGCATATCTAGAGTGGCATGTCCATACCAATTTATCATATTTTGAATACTGTAATTTAATGCAGAGAAAATAATAATCGTAGCAATTAAAGACAAAACATCAGTATTTAGTTTTGTATAACTTATCAGATATTAATCACCTCCAAAAGTTCCCTCAGCTTCCGCTTTGGGAAATGAATAATTAATAATGAATAGTGAATAATGAATAATTTGTACTACACAAGGGAACTTTTGTATTATTCATTATTAATTCTTCATTTTTCATTATTCATTTTGTAAAATATTGATTCTAGTTTGAATTTTTCTCGAGAAATTCTTTTAAAGATTAAAATATATAGAATTAAACTAAACATATATTACCATGCTTCCCAAAATTTGTAAAGAACTTTCCATCTACAAAAAACGACAGAATTTTTGGGGCATATAATATTTCGATGCTCTGTAGCGGCGCCTAATGGGCACCGCCACAATGCATTAGCAAATATTACCATTATGTATTCTTTTAGCTGTATTAAGAAGTGGATCCGAATCCGCCAAGGCGTTCTGCTTCTGAGCGGTCATCATCTATGGTCAGATATTTATGAAAAATTGCCTGTCCAATTACATCACCTTTTTTTATTTTTGCCTCTTCTGATGAAAAATTATAGAATGCATACATAAAATGCCCGTCATTATCCGGGTTTCCATAATAGTCTTTATCTATTATGCCTATACTGTTTGCTAAAACCAGACCTTTTTTAAACGGATTGGAACTCCTGTTGCAAAGCATTAAATACTCGTCATCTTTCATATATGCTTTTAATCCTGTTTTTATTAAAGTCGGTTTCATTCCACTTTTGAATACCGGAACTATGCAGTCTTCCAATGCTTCCACATCATACCCTGCAGAATATTTTGTCTTCCTTACAGGCATATGTATTTCTTCATTTTCAAATCCTGCAGCTATTTCAAATCCTCTATCTCTGCTCATTACAATTCTCCTCTTTTTTAGTATACATTGGGGACGCTTCTGTTTGTATACTATCTTTCATCTCTTTCTATTTATAGAATAAATTTTATCACTATATTTATATATTTACAACATAAACGGTTTAAAAAAAGAATATATGGAGTAAAAATTCTAAATTACTTTTTCTGGTCTATTGACAAAACACAATAATCTTATTATAATAAACTTCGTTATAAAAAAACTTTAACTTAATTGGCGATGTAGCTCAGGTGGCTAGAGCATACGGTTCATACCCGTAGTGTCGGTGGTTCGAGCCCACCCATCGCTACCACAACAAAAAAACTTGCATACACAAATTTGCAAGTTTTTATTTTTTTTATCCTTCAAAAGACCTGTCTGGCGCACTTTCTGCACCATGCCCTGCTATGCTTCCAGATACACCGCCAGATGTACTTCCGCTGGCCTGTATTATTTGCAGGTTTCTGAACATTTGGAATATTAATAGATTCAACATTTACTTTTAAACTTTCTAATAATTCTTCTCTTGTACTATCCATTTGTTTACTATCTTTCCCTTCCTTTTCCTATTACTGGTTCTTCTACATATCCTGGAGACAATTCAGGATTTTTAACAGGTTTATGAGATTTTCTTTTTGCTGATGGTCTATTAGAATTGCTATTATCCTCTGGAAATTTATATGGATGTATCTTAGCTTTTTTAAGTATTGCAACGGCTTCTTCATCAGTCATGCTTACTGGATCTATTCCTTCTGATGTATTACCAGCCAAAAGATTTCCAACTTCCTTAGCACCATCTTTAAATCTTTTTAAAAAATCCCTAACTCCCATTTTATTCATTCTTAAGCTTATGTCTATGCTTTAAGAATATTTCACCTCTCTTTACTTTATTTTGCACAAATCTATGTTCAGTTTAGCACAAATTCCAAGAAAAGTCAAATTTTTTATGTAAATCACCATATTAAATCAATAAAACAAATCAAAAGCAGATTGCCGATTTTCATTTGTTTTAGCTCATGTAATCCTTCAGCTTCCTGCTCCTGCTTGGGTGTCTCAGTTTTCGCAAGGCTTTTGCCTCTATTTGTCTTATTCTTTCACGTGTTACCATAAATTCTCTTCCTACTTCTTCAAGAGTTCTCGCCCTTCCGTCTTCTAATCCGAATCTTAATTTTAATACTTTTGCCTCTCTTGGAGTTAATGTCCCCATCACTTCTTCCAGCTGCTCTTTTAATAGGGTATATGCGGCAGAATCCTGCGGTGCCGGGCTGTCTTCATCTTGTATAAAATCACCTAAATGACTGTCATCTTCTTCTCCTATAGGTGTTTCCAAAGATACAGGGTCTTGCGCAATTTTTTGTATTTCCATAACTTTTTCTACTGGAATTTCCATTTCGGCTGCTATTTCTTCAGGTGTAGGCTCACGTCCCATCTGCTGCAGCAGATGCCTTGATGTACGTATCAGTTTGTTTATTGTTTCAACCATATGTACAGGTATCCTTATAGTCCTTGCCTGGTCAGCTATTGCTCTTGTTATTGCCTGTCTTATCCACCATGTTGCATATGTGCTAAATTTAAACCCCTTTGTATGGTCAAATTTTTCCACAGCTTTAATAAGACCCATATTTCCTTCCTGAATAAGGTCTAAAAACAGCATCCCTCTTCCCACATATTTTTTCGCTATACTTACAACCAGCCTTAAATTTGATTCTGCAAGCTTCTGTTTCGCCTCTTCGCTATCTTCTAAAACCAGATTAGCCAAGACTAATTCCTCCTCATAATTAAGCAGAGGAATCTTGCCTATCTCTCTTAAATACATTCGGACAGGGTCATCAATATTAATTCCGTCAAAAGTAATTTCATTAATATCTTCTATCGGTATATCTTCAACTTGCTCCAAATCAGCCACATCCGGCTCTTCCAAGTCATCTTTCAATACGTCCACGCCAAATTCTTCAAATGCATCAAATACTTTATCAATCTGCTCTGCATTTGCATCTCCAAGTTCATTTGCAAGTTCTCCATATGTGATTTTGCCTTTTTCTTTTGCTATTGTAAGAATTTCCTGAACTTTTTTACTTGTATCGTCAGATTTAGGTTCTTTCAGAGGTTCACTTTTTTTGCCAGCTTCTTTTTCTACATCTATTTTCTTCTTCTTTTCACCCATTATATATACCATTCCTTCCTATATGGCTTTTTTATATTTTGTCTGATTTTCTACAGTTTGGTCAGTTTAATATTGATTTCCTGCAGTTCTTTCAATAATTCTTCTTCATTATTTGTACTAAAAGTTCTGAGTATTTCATCTCGTCTTTTTATGAGTTTTTCTTTTTCATATGCATTCAGTATATCTGTTACAGCTTTATCTTTATCCTTGATTTCATAGTCTTTTGCCATAATTTTTGTAAGCTTTCCTACAACTTCTTCGTCTTCTTTAAAAAAATCTATTACTCCATTTATATTAATATTTCCTTTTTTTAACTCTTCATACAATTTTTGGATAATTTTTTTATTTTTCTCTGATTTAAAGTCATCTGGAAGTATTTTATCCTTTATTTTGTTATATGCTTCTGCTTCATAATTTATAAGCAATGCGAGAGCTAATTCTTCTCGTTCAAGGATGGATTTAGGTATGTTTTCATCGGTTTGCAGGCGAACAGAGTTCGCCCCTGCGGGTTTTTGCAATACCTTGCCGCCTGCAGCTTTTGAATAATTCAGTTTATTGATTTCGGCATATATTGCCTCTTTTGATATGTCATATTCTTTTGCAATTTTGTCTATATATACTTCCTGCTCCATTTTATTATCTGCATTACTCAAAATTTTAGCTGTTTCATTTAAAAATTTTATTTTATCATTTGCGGCTTCTATATTCAGGCTGCCCCTAAGCATTTTTACTTTAAATTCCACTAAAGAAACAGCATTTTCCACTAAAGCATTAAATTTTGCATTCCCATATTTTATTATAAACTCATCTGGGTCTTTTGCTCCTTCCATTTGAAGGATTCTGACATCACATCCCAGATTTGAAAGTATTTCTAATCCTCTCAAAGTTGCCGCCTGTCCGGCACTGTCAGAATCATAAGCTATTATAACTTTCTCAGAATATTTTCTAAGCAGTCTTCCTTGTGCTTCCGTAAGTGCAGTTCCAAGTGATGCGACAGCATTTGCAACTCCTCTTTGATAAAGTGATACTGTATCCATATAGCCTTCTACTACTATTATCTTCTCCGTACTGCTACTTTTGGCTGTGTTTAATCCGTACAAATTTCTGCCTTTGCTGTATACAATATTCTCCGGAGAATTTATGTATTTGGGAAGGCCGGCTATCCAATACCCTGCCTCCAAATGCTATTACTCTATCCCTTACATCTTTAATAGGGAACATAAGTCTGTTTTTAAATCTGTCTATATATTGACCGCCACTTGTTTTGCTGACTAAACTTGATGATAAAATTTCTTCATCTGAAAACCCTGAATCTTTCAAATATTTATATAGCTCGTTATTCCCTGAAGAATAGCCTATTAAGAATGTTTTTAATGTTTTATTATCTAATTTTCTTTTTTTTACATACTCCTGGGCTGGTTTGGATTCCGGCTTGTATAACTCTTCATGATAAAACTCTGCTGCCTTTTTATTTATTTCATATATTTTTTCTTTTAATAAAAGCCCTTCGTTATTATCTCTGCCATCCGGAGCAGGCACCGCAATTCCTGCTTTATCTGCAAGCATTTCCAGCGTATCCTTAAATGATATGTTCTCTATTTTGCTGACAAAATGTATAACATTTCCTCCTGTGCCGCAGCCGAAACAGTGGAATATCTGCTTGTCCGATGAAACAGAAAAAGAAGGTGTTTTCTCTTTATGGAAAGGACATAATCCAAAAAAGTTTCTACCACTTCTTCTTAAAATTACATATTGTGATATTACATCTACTATATCATTACTCTCTCTCACCAAGTCTATAAATTCGTCACTATAACGCAACATTTTTAGAACCTTTCTTTGACATAATTATATTATTCGACAACTTGGTTTAAAATCCTTCTAACAACCAATCTGCTATATGCATCGATTGTACACCTTCGTAATTTCCACTTGATAATTCATTTAGTGTTAAAACATATTTAGGATAATTATCACCGATTTTTAGTAGATTTTCATATTCTCGTTTTTCTGTTTCAATTTTATTTATTTCTCTTGCAACTTGAATATATATCTTTGCACCTTGCTTTTCTCCTGCAAAATCTATTTCTAACTCTCCGTAGTTTACCTACATATACTGTATATCCTCTTCTTCTAAGTTCAAGATAAACTATGTTCTCCAAACTACTTGCAACACCTGTTTCTTGATATCCTAACAAACTATATTTCAACGCCATATCTGATAAATAGAACTTTTCTTGAGTTTTTAGCATTTCTTTACCTTTTATATCATATCTTGAACATCTATATAATATAAAAGCACTTTCTAATTTTGATAAATAATTATATACTGTTTCAATGTCTATTCTTCTATTTTGACTCTTTAAATAATCTGAAATTGATTTAGCAGAAAATGTATTGCCTATATTTTCTATTACAAACTTAACTATTCTTTCTAGTTGTTCTATATTTCTAATATTATTCCTTTTTACTATATCTGTAAATACAACAGTTTGATATATATCTAAAACAGTAGTATATGCAGTTTCAATATCAAAATCATTTGCATGAATTATAGGAAATCCTCCAAAACGAAGATATTCAAGGAATGCTTTATGTGTGTCTATATTGTTATTTGTAAAGTATAAATATTCTTTGAAACTCAAAGTCAATACTTCAAATCTTACATATCTTCCTGTTAAATATGTTGCAATTTCTGATGATAACATTCTTGAATTTGATCCAGTTAAATAAATGTCTACATTATACTCTTTATTATCAAATAATTCATTTATAACCTTTTCCCAACCTTTTATTTCTTGAATTTCATCAAGCAATAAATATGTTTTAGTATTTTTTGCAAGTTTTGACTTTAACAGTTTTAACAATCCGCTTTGCTGTCATACCCTCATATTCAAGATTATTAAACTTTGTATGAAATATTTGAGTTTCTGTTATATCTGTTTTTTTCAATTCATCAATCAGCATTAGCATAATTGTTGATTTCCCACTTCGTCTAATGCCTGTTAACACTTTTATTATCGGCTTATTTATAAATGGTTTGATCTTTTCTATATAGTCTTTTCTTTGTTTGATATTTTCCATTACTTTTCACCTCCAGTTAGTATTATACTTGTTTTTAAATGCAAAGTCAAGTTTTTACGGTTATAACCCTAAAAACTTTTTAAAAAGTACGCAAATTGCGTGGTTTTACAGCAATATAATAATGCCATAGAACAAATTCTACGGCATTATGTAATTTATCAATTTATCTTGGCTCTCCTTCTCTGAACCTGTCAGGAACTGTTCCATCAACCACATGCTGTTCAAATTCTGATCCTGTCACTTCCATATTATCAATGACATATATTAACTTCATGCGACCTGGACCTATTGTACGTTGAGTAGTTTTATAAATATGCCCATCCCTATCTAATATCTCTATAGCTGGCATTGATACAGTTTGATAATGTGCTGGTGGGGAATATTGGTAATGTTCTCCAGTTTTTCTGTCTACATATCTTTGTGCGCCTTCTGTAATAGTTGGCTCCTTATCAATCCTATCTCTCCAATTATCAGGAATAATTCCTTTTCTTAATTGATCTAGTACATTTTCACTATCAAACGGTGAGCTTATTAATCTTTCCCATTCTGCTATTTCTTGTTCTACTTCTTTCAAATTATGTCCTTCTAATATTGCAACAATGTCTTGCCAATATCTTTGTGATATAAGATTTTTGGCATTAATTCCATTTTTTACTTCTATCTTTTTGTCTTTATTTCCATATAGTATCAATGTTTGCTTAACCAAATATAACTCTCTTATCTCCATAGGTATTTTCTGTCTTTGATATAAGTGCAATATTTTTAATTCATCGGTAGCAATCGTACCCGCCTTTTGTTTTTCAAATAGTGGTTGTAATTCCGTTTTTATATCACGTATATTCATTTTTATTAGTTCTCCTTTTTATTACTTATTCATGCCTGATTAAAAGGTATGAATTTTTTTACTATATTGCCTTCTGATGTCCCAGTTCCAGCTGCAGGGTCAATTCCTAATTTGCTGTATTCTGCAAATGATGTACTTATTGTATTATCTATTAAGTTTTCCATCTCCTGCTTGTCTCCATCCCTTGCAAGACTAAGTTCGCTGACTAAAATCTGTTTTGCATTAAGCAGCATTTTCTTCTCACCTGTAGAAAGCCCTTTTTCTTTCTGCTTAAAGCTTAAGTTTCTTACAACATCTGCTATTTCGTATGCATCTCCGCTTTTCATTTTGTCCATGTTATCTCTGTATCTTTTATTCCAGTTCATTGACATCTCTGTTGAATCTGTTGTTAATACTTTGAAAACATTCCCCGCTGTATCTGTATCTATAATATTTCTTACTCCCATTTCTTCCGCCTTTGCTGTCGGCACCATTACTTTCACTTCCCCAGGCATACTGATTATATAGTAAGCTTGTTCTTCACCTAAAATATTTTTGTTTTCGATTGCTTCTATTTTTCCCGCACCGTGCATCGGATATACTACATTGTCTCCTATATTAAACATCATTACGTCACTCCTTTACTTCTAAAACCTTTCTAATTATACCACAAAATTATGATGAAGTAAAGGACAATTTTAGCAAATTTTCCGTAAATTGGTTTTTGTGGTTGTGAGCCTTGTTTGCCCATGTATTACGGCTTTTTTAGGGTGTATTGTCCTTTCTTTATATTTGTGTTATACTTTTAGCTGTACATGATAATGCGGGAGGGAAGCATGAAGATAGCATCAGATAATGAAACATTAGCAAAAAACAGGGCATTAATTTTATATATATTAGATAAAGTATCAAAACCAGTTACAAATGATGCTCTTTTGAAGTTGGTTATATCAGTAGAAAACATGAACTATTTCTATTTTCAGCAATTCTTATTAGACTTGTTGGAAAATAAATATATAGTAAATTATATGAAAAATGGGGAATCTATTTATGAGCTCACATCAGAAGGCAAAACTGCATTAGAACTTACGAATGATTTAATCCCTGGAATTATAAAATTTAAAGTAGATAATGACTTTAAGGAAACTCTTAATACTATAGAAAATGAAGTTTCCATATCTGCAGATTTTATCCCGGAAAGCGAAAACAGCTACACTGTAGAATGCAAAATAGTTGAAAATAATAATGTCGTTTTTGAGCTTAAAACTTTTGCAGGCTCTAGAGAGCAGGCACAAGCTATATGCAACAACTGGAACAAAAATGCAGGAAAAATTTATCCGAAAATTTTGAAAATGCTAGGGAAAAATTAGATCCCCCCTCAGCTATTCTCTGTAAGCAGCCCCCTTAATCAAGAGGGACAAGAGTTGTTTGCAATATTTACTTCTATTCCTTAAAAAATATAGTATACATTCTGGAAGCGGATGTCTTCCGTTTTTCATTTGTTTAGCTTCTCATAATGTGTCCACATTCTGAGAATGAACACTTCTTTTTTTTCCTCATCCACCTCGTACACTAAACGATGCTGCAGACTAATTCTTCTGGAAAAGTATCCCGAAAGATTTCCTCGTAATCTTTCATATATAGGAGGAGTCTGATATGGGTTTTCTAATATGATGTCAAGTAATTCTTTGGTCTTCGACTCTAAACCTGCCTGTTTTAATAACTTTTTGTCTTTATCCGCTAATTTCGAAAAAATAATAGTATATTTTACCATTCTTCCTCCTTATTATATTTACTGCATTTACTTCTATCTTCTTTGTGTGCTTTGTTGATACTATCTACAAGTCCTGGAATAGAATTTAAAAAAATCGTTTCTTCTATGTCATGCCAATCAGATTCAGAAATCAATACAGCATTTTCACCTTTGCTATTAACTATATTAACTGGATTAAATCCTTTGTTTACATCTTGCACTAGTTGAAATAAAATTTGTCTGGCTGTTGTAATATTTATTGTATTCAAACTTATCACCTCCATAGTATTATAGCGTACTTTTAAGCGTACGTCAAGTCTTTTTTAGCTTCTGTCTTACATATTCGTATAAAATGACAGCCGTCGCCACAGATGCATTAAGGCTCTCCGTCCTTCCAAGCATCGGAATTTTTATCTTTCCATCTGCCACCTGCAATACTCCTCTTGAAACTCCACTCGATTCATTCCCAATAACTATTCCAACTTTTTTATATTCCACATCATATATATTTTTATCTGTATCAAGAGATGTTGCAAGCACCTTGAACTTGTGCTTTTTTAATATCTTCATAGTTACTAAAATATCATCTGATTCTATCACATTAATTCTAAAAATTGCGCCCATAGTTGCCCTTACAACTTTAGGATTATATATATCACTGCTGCCGCTCGAGGCCACTATCTGTTTTAATCCGCAGCTGTCTGCAGTTCTAAGTATTGTGCCCATATTCCCCGGGTCTTGTATATCATCCAATATAAGAATGACATCCTGATTATAGTTTATTTCTTTTGGTGAATCCGGAATGCCAATCACTGCAAGTATTCCCTGATGTGTCTGAACATCTGTCATAGTGTCAAAAACAATTTCACTTACATAAATGCAGTTGTATTTTGCTATTTCATAAAGAACCTTCTGTCCTATTGCTCCAGATTCTGCACAGTCATCACAAACAAAAATGGTTTTTATATTTGCTTTCATAATTATTGCTTCATGAATAAGCTTAACACCTTCAACAATGTATTCTTTGTATTCCACTCTTGATTTTTTATCTTTTAATTTTCTTACATGTTTTACACTCTCATTGTCTTTACTGGTTATAACCATTTAAAAACTCCTTTATTTCCTCTATTATATCTTTTGCATTCTTCAATTTGTAGGTCACGTAAGGTTTAAAACCTGATGAAAATTTGATTCTGTTTCCATATTTATTTATCAATTTCTCTATATCTAATGTAAAAAACTCAGGTTCAAATGAAAATACCACATTGCTTTGCTTTTGACTTATTTTCGTTATACCTGCATTTTTGCACATTTCCTTGATTTGTGCAACATCTATTAAACTAAGCACCTCTTTCGGAATTTTGCCAAACCTGTCTTCTATATCTTCTATTACATTTTGCATATCATCTTTCGTTCTGCATAATGCAATATTTTGATATACCTCAATTTTCTGGCTGCTGCCAGCTATGAAGCTGTCTGGTATGTAGCTGGATACATTTATATCAATTACCACATCAATGTCATCTTTAGGAATTTTTACACCTTTCATTTCTTTTACTACTTCATCCAAAAGCTTGCAATAAGTATCATACCCAACCTGATCCAAATGCCCATGCTGCATCTCACCAAGCAGACTTCCTGCTCCTCTTATCTCCAAATCTCTCATTGCAATTTTAAATCCTGAGCCGAGCTCTGCGAATTCCTTTATCGCTCTCAGCCTCTTATCTGCAACTTCACTTATTAGTTTGTCTCTTTTATATGTTATATATGCATATGCTTGTCTGTTCGACCTTCCTACTCTGCCTCTTATTTGATACAACTGTGCAAGTCCTAGCCTGTCAGCATTTTCCACGATTATTGTATTTGCATTTGGTATATCTATTCCCGATTCCAATATAGTTGTACATACCAAAACATCTATCTTTTTATTGATAAAATCCATCATTATATCTTCAAGTTCAGTGCCATTCATCTGTCCATGTGCTATTGCAATTCTTGCTTCAGGTACTAATTTTGATATC
>JGI20166J26741_11955583_pt1 | contig 19593 bp, 11 predicted proteins | sample TergutCu122P5_FD_26741 | JGI IMG/M metagenome (IMG submission 26741)
AGGGTGGGAGGGGGGTTTTAGGTCTAGGTAGCCTCAAGGGAGTGTGGTGTATTTAGCTTTAAGAGGGTATCAAAGATCTTGTTGGGGAAGATGGTATGTTCGTCATTGAGGTGGTTGCCGGCTGCCTGTTCAATGTGTATGTTGAATCTTTCTATGGTGTTTAGGTGGGCCCCTTTCTTCTGGTGGTGTAACACCTGCATGATGTCGTTGATGGGGCCATTGTTGATTATTAATCTATTGTAAATTTGATATACACAACGGGGATGACACTCCTTGAGTTAAATCTATTTGTATATGCTGTATAGTAATGATATATGTCATAGTCACCCCTGCTTATTTTGTTATCAAATATATTATTGTATGTGTGATTATATTTTTTAATAACAATATTGTAGTTATTTGTGCCTCTTTAAAATTTAATGCTTAATCTTTGTCATGTTAATTTACTGCGCATGTATTTGTAATGACAGACAAGTTGTGAACATGGATATCCAAATCCTGTTCATAAGTTGTCTAAAATCTACTTTTGCAAATATGTCGCAAATTAACATTTCAAAAATTATGCACTAAATATGAAAGGGGCAGAGCCACAATACTATTATTAAGAACTTTAATCACATGTAAAATAATGTACTTCATCTTATAGTAAGCACAGATGACTGGGAGTTATTTTATTATTATGCATGCAACTCTCTTTATTAGGGTTTAATTAGGTGTTTATCCCTGAGGATGGAGGTCGACAGGCGAAAAATGCAGGCAAGGGACTGTGTATTTATATATACCGCGTATGAGCCAATTGTTGACTTTATAATATGAAACATACCGTATTGCAAGGAAGGTACAATATTAAGAAACTGGTTGTTTTTCTTTAATATAATGAAGGACGAACTGCACAGTCAGGTAAACACTACAATTATAGGGGTCTCTTTGCTTTCAGGAAAGAAGGCTGTAAAAGATTAGATTCTGATGCAGATGGTTAACATTCAAACTTCATATTATTCCTAAGTGAAAATTACTTTATGAACTCTTCGTAAAATATCAAGTGAATAAAATAACTGATAAATAATAACCAAATATTCAAGCTAATTCCTTTGTCGTAAATTTGAGCCGCTCTGTATCAGGTCACGAAAATGTGTGCATTAATGACATAATACACTGTAGCGCGAAACCAAAACACGCTCTCGTAAACCGAATGAGCACACAGAATGGCCAGTACAGCAGTGAGAGACATAAAGGTGACAGATATAAACAACGACAAGGGGATGGGAGGAAACGGAGGAGGAGGAGGGCACTTGTGGATGTGACATTTAGATCTAATTGGTCGTTTCAGTGGTCTCATTTCGTGACTTCTAATTTTTTTCATCGACACATTGGTTGTGAAGGCGGCAATCTGTCACAGACTTTTTATTTGACCCAGTTTTTTATAATTTAGGGACTTGACTCTCTCTGTTTAACTTTAAAGATTATTAAGCGATCAGACACACAGGTGTGCTTGTCTGCAAGCCGAGTGTGGTGACAGGTGTGTGTATGTGTGCGCGCGCGTGCGTGTATGTGTGGGTAGATGAGTGGGTGTGTGTGTTATTATGGAGCTGGAAGAGAAACAGCTCTTTGAAACTTCACACCGTCACGTCCCTCGCTAGACAATTCTGTCATGCAGCGCCATTTCGCTTCTCCGTCATTTAGGAGTCAGTGTAAAAAGAAAATAAAGTAGAAATATTACAAGAAGAGTAAAAGAGTTTAAAAAGTACAGTAGAAGAGAAAAAAGAAGGTAGTAGATAAAGAATGAAATTCTAAAAGAAATAAAAGAGTTAGGGATGGTCGAGGTTCTTACGAACATAAATGGGAGGACATCCGGTTTTTGCGATATGACACCTTGTGTTTTCGTAGAAATTTGCCATCATTTTGGAGATATGTGTTGCATATAGCAACAGAGTAGATTACTGAAGCTGGAGGCAATAAATTTCACAGTAGATGGTAAAAGTCTTCCACTTAGGCGGAATTGTTACCTCAATCTTCAAAACGCTAAAATGAATCATAACTAGTGGCAGATCAGTAATTAGTTCAGCTACCGAAGCCTAAGGCACTCTTGTCTTACATTGGCTAATCTAATAAATAGTGTTTTCTGACAAAGAGCGTTCAGGCAAATCTTGACACGGGAATGTAATGACGCGTCTTTAAAACGGTTACCATATCCTGGTACGGCAGTTTCATATCGTCAGAAGCTCCTTAAAGACTGGGGATACCATGTAGACCTATATAATACGCAACAATTTTCATGCAAATCAGCAATTTAATAATCAACATTACGACCACAGTTCAGTATCTATGTATAATGGCTATGCTACAGGTTCGACGATGGAGGATTTGGTGTTCGGTTCCCGAGAGGAGGAGAATTCTCTCCTCCATAATGTCTAAACCCTGCTAGCTAAATGGTTCCGGGGAATCATTTTGCCGGTAAAGAAAGCAAGGCGTGAAGCTTAATAATTTCTTCCATGTGTTGGCGACTTTATGAATGCATGGAACTATACAAACACTCTTCTTTACGCCTCCATGATGTGGCGCGTAATTAATCAAAAGAACAGTACTGCTTTGCCTTTACTCTATTTCGCCCAGTCAGGTTAAGTTTCTGCAAGTAACTCCGATAAAACGTGCTAAGCTTACCTGTTCGGTGAAAAACATATCATTGGCGGTTGTAGAAATTAATGACGCAATGGCGTGTCTGCACCCATTACACAATGAAAGAAGATAATCAGTAATGAAGAATGAATTTTGTATACCTGACATGTCTACATGTCAGTATCATTTAAACATAAGAATGTTGGACAGGCCTTGTTACGGTATGTAAGAACTACAGGCCTGCGTTTCATCATCCTTGAGCAGACACATCATGTGACGTCACACACTTTGTAAAAGTAACACAAGCGCTCTTCAGGCAGCGATGTGTTCGCACTGTCCCAAGTGCGTGAGGTTTAGCTTAGGTTTATTATAATTTTGTCTTAAGACTCATAAGGAAAACACCCAGGTTTCAGCCATTTCTCCGGAATAGAAATCACGCACGAAACATGCAGTAATTGCGTCATTCCTTATGAGGTCTGTCACGTCGAACTTCATTACACATTGCGAAGACTTTAGCTTCGAACTTAATTATACTGTTCTGAAAATCAAAAATCAAATCAACATATCATCTTTTATTTCTTGTATTTCTGCATAGCTGAACAGGTCAAACTTAAAAGTAGTGCTATGTTGGAAACCTGAGATTCTTCAGGCGGCCGCTGTGTAGTTGAACATTTTCTGCGATACAACACTGAATACTCCGATAGCTAGGCAACAACGTTTCTGAGAAACCTACTACCTCCATCTTCAGAGGGACTAATAGTCCTCTTCTGAAAATATCATAAAATACAGACAGATTTTCATTTTTCTTTGAATATTTTCTTTCATTAAATAATAACTTGTATGATGTATTTTGAATTTACACGTTAAAATGTTTCAAATATATCAGATGCTATGAAGTTAGACACACGACAGCCAGAATCAAATGGACGTCTATCTACGTATACGTACCATAGTTTGGTGGCAGTCCGATAGTGGCAATTGTCACTAGACAGGTCAATAAGAATATTACATTATGGCCTGAAAATATATTTAAATAAAACTGCAGTTCAAGGTCGTGTACAGTAGTGGACTATAGTGGTTTTTGCGTCTTATTTCAAAATGCTTTGAGTAACTCAGACTGCATAGTGTTGAATCGAAGGAAGATTAGTGAATTTAAAAGATTTAGAAGAAAATTATTCCAACATTTTGCCAGAAGAACTGAGGAAGGAAAATGAGAAACCCTCTCAAGATAACCGATGACTAGGATAATATTTGAACCAGATATCTTCCGAATGCACGTCTACAGGCTTATCTACTGATGTGCGATGGATTTTAGTGTTACCTGTGATGGAGTATCTGGTCCTAGTTCTTGATATTCTACTAAGTCGACGCCTCACACTAACTGAAAACATCTTCGTAGAACCTTCTGAAGAAACGAGTTCGCAATCTGTTGGTATTTTACACAGCGTAGAATGGTAGTATAACCGATGGGAACAATTATTTGGTTAGAAGGTTTAAAATTATTTTCTGAGATGTAGGAATACATGTGTTTCCGAATGAGGGAGGTCAGAAACATCTGGTAAGAGATACAAAAGTTCAGGGGGGTAGCCAAGGGAAGGATGGTTACAGGGCAGCAAGTGAGACGGAGTCATGTGTAAAGTAGGATAGGCAGATAACTGAAGAAAGAGACAAGTAGAGGTTAGAATAGGATAGAATATGCGGTAAACATTTCCAAAAGAGAAAGAGAATTCTACTTGTTACGTATATGTCAACGTCAAATTTAATGGGATTTTGAAGTCTGCTAGGACAGTCAAAATTCGAGGTGTTGACACTTTTTCGAAATGTAAATCACGAGGGGGTGGATACTGTTTTAGTCACGGTAGCCCATTAAAAATGTCGAGTAGAACGCGTTTATACGGGGGTTATATATGTTAAGTTGAAGATTATCGCGCCAGTTATAGGAACCAACGGGGAGGAAGAATACAAAATTTTAAAATTTTCGGCCTATTACGAGACTGCTAAATTTACAGGGGACCAATCAGACTAGTTAGGCAAATTAAAGTAGGGGGAATTTTGAAACAGGGTAACTAACTTTACATATTGTAGCGAACGACACACAAGTTTTTCGATTTTCCTAGGAGGAGGATGTGCGTGTGCATCACTCCAGATTTAGGCCCGATCAACAGAACAAATTAGGTAATTAGAAATTTATAAGTGTTTTACGGGGTTATAAACTTAAAACAAATAACATTAAATTGGAGTTAATGAGTATTACCAACTTTCGGACAGTATAACTTTATTATTCCTTCAAGTTTAATCTGCATTGCAAATGCTACGTGAGCGAGGGATCCGTGCTACGTTTATCGCATGCAATAAAAATCTGTATCAAATTAGCGCCCAGCGACTAAAAATAAAATCATAAAAGATTCTCCAGATTATCAGTTGAACAAAAACTGTGTTAATGATTCATCTTCACCAAGCCCATTACACTCAAACCACGGTAGTCCCTGAAAGTTAGGTTTCATGCGAACCGAATGAGCGAGAATTGTGAGCCGGACGGTTATAGTAGTTTCTTACTGACGTTTCGATAAAATCTACCCGCCCATCTTCAACTATAGAGCAGTCGAAGAAGAATGATGTCGGTAAGAAACTACCATTCTACGCTGCGTAAAATCCAAAAAGGGAGCCCCTCATTTACACCGCGGCCGAGCGTGCAATCACGCCTCTTCTGCAGAAATATCTATGTACAGGAGCCATTCAAATAAAATCTGGAAAAATATATAATATTATGTATAGCAAAACAGATACATCACAATGACATTAATATTGACTCTAGTCCCCACCACGTTCTACATGCCCCCTCCTACGTTCTACTAAAGCATAAATTCCTCTGGGTAAGAAGTTTTTTGGTTGCCGTACCAACCAAGAATGAAACGCCTCCTTCATCTCCTCGCGGGATTTGAAGTGACGTCCACTTCCGCATACAGCGTCTTTTAGAGGCCAAAAGAAACTAATATCTCTGGGTGCCAAATCTGGTGAATATGGCGGACGGTGTATCACCTCCAAATTTAGGATAAATCTTGAATCTCTTTCAAGGTATGAAGAGCTGTATGAGTTCGAGCGTTGTCATGATGCACACACACGCCAGAAGACAACAAAACCTGGCGTTTTCTTCGAATTACTTCCTTAAGCTGATTCCGAAGCATATCACTGTGCCTCTCATTGTTCATAAACATAATATTATTACAGGCTGATTCATATTTCGAATTTTGTACCATTTTTCGGTTTTCATTTGCAGGACCTTTGTATTTGTTAGGGTTTACTTACTGATAGTCTGTCAACTGTGCTCACTTAACTGCGTTGAAAAGGAGGATGATAATGGATAATATTTATACCCACAAGCACGTGGAAGAACGCTATCGTAGTCTCTTATGGGGCAGTAACTTATAATTTTAGAGCGTTTGAAACACAGAGATTAATTAGGATATTAAAACGAATTTTACAAGAAATTATGACGAAACAAAGGCCCGTACGTGTACAGCTGGCAGGCGGTGTCGTACATTACAAAGAGAGATGTAATTAGCAAGCAGATTCACAAAATTACCGGTTTGGTTAATGAGTGATAAGTCACGTGAGCACGAAGGCAAGACAACGTTGTTAATTATTAGAACAACGTCGTTGGGTTTTCACTTCAGTTTGACTACTCAGTTGCTGATTCTGTTTGTCCGAACGCAAGAGAAGAGTGACGGAGTTGAATTAGAACATTGAATAAGCAGATATTGACCTGACAAATACTTAGCTAATTATATACCAGGTTAATTTTGCGGTTGTAGTGATGACTGCAGTGATATTTGTGTTGGTGACGACGTTGAGGAAAGCAGGAATTACCGTCGCCGATTAACTCAACATGACGGTTATTCCTTACATGTGATCGTGACATACAATGCATAACCTGAGGTAATTCAAGTTTATTAACATTGGCATTGAAGTACAGTTTAGTTTTACAAGTTCTTATGGCGTAAGAAATGTTGAATTATTTTATTATTAAGTAAGCTTTATGCCGACAAAATTACTACGTCTGTGATGCATTTATACCGATCATCGCAGTCGGATTGGTAGCAAGCTGCTTCTTATGTGGGGAGTCTCGGCTTCAAATCTTGAATCGGAGATGGAATATGGCATTTTAATGTCTCTTTCTTTTTTGAGTTCTGTCATGCAAATATGAGGATATTATAACAAATGAGGCCAAAATGGCTTCCGCCCACATCCTTTTCAATTCACGATTCATACTACAATTCGACACTGACTCGTATTGACCCAGACAGTGACAACCTCTTTTAAACCTGCAAATAATTTAAAAAGAATAATATAAAGACAAAATGAAAAAGAAGTTAAACTTATGGAGGTACGTGGTGGAGTACACCTTTAGGTCCATTCATTTCTAAAGTCGCACTAGAGGGGGTCAGTGGTCGTCCTCACTTCCCAATTTCCTTACTCCCTGCAAAGAGCCCCCTGTACCCACTGAGTAAGACAGCACCAGCTCCAGAACCAGTCTTGATACCTTAGAGAGAAGAAACTTTCTTACCCTTGCCGGAAATCGAAACGAGATTTATTGGTTATCCGGTCGTTAGCCTAGATAAATAGAGGAAAAATAAGTAAATAAATTACGATCTGTAGACCTAACCTGTGCTCACTCGTCGCCAATTATCGAGAGTATTTCTGCACCTTAATAACTGAGGGACGAGAGGATATAAAAGTCGAGAAGAGAACACAATATTCATACAACAGAATTTCAATGCGAAATCAGGTAATGTGGTTTGTCTGCCCAGGGCTCCGCACTCCAGCCCTATCGACTGCTTCATTGCCTTAGGTTTAAACAAGCTGCCCCACAATAAACCTCCCCATGTACTCGTATGTGTGGTTTCTTGTGCCTACAATTCCGAAATTTATATTTTATGTATGTCCATTTCCTAGAAATTATTACAAGTCAGAAGGCGTAATTTGATATTTTATACACCTCTTCTGTAGATTGGATGCTACAAAAGCAACATTCTGTTATTGAAACTGGGTGAGCCAGGTAGATGTGGAAGATACAGGCTGGATGAACGAGATATCTAAGTTTCATTTCCGAATGGGAAGTTGACTGTTCTCTTTACCACTTCTTCCAGACCGGCTATTAGAACCGCATAACCTCCTCCTTGATTAATAGCAGGAGCTCTTTTTTCCGCGGGAAGTTTGGAGCTCTTTATGCACCACATCGCCAAGGCCCACAATGGGCTCTAGTGGCAATATCCTAATTTCTGTAGTTCTGTAGTGCACAGGGACTAAACTATGGCTGTATTTCGCTTTGTCTTTCTCGATATTTCAACATGCTTCCACACTCGTTCAGCGCCAGAGCAACCAGTGTGAGGGGATTTAATGCGGGAGGAATCACCATGAAAAAGGGGCTAACTGCTTTTGTGAAATAATGTGAAAGAAATTGTAGAGCTAGACACATCAAAGACTATATGCGACTTGCATCCTGAAAAACTAAGGCAAGAATACATACACACTCATATTATTTAATACTCATTACTGTTAACAACAATGCGACACATTTTTTAGCTGGACAACAGTGTAAACAGTACTCACTGTTATATTTTCATGGCAACACTGAACAGTTTATGTCGTTGATAGTTATATCTGCACCACAATCCGTGAACATGAAATGTTTTATTGTGTTTTTGTGGTAACAATGTTCACACGAACGCGGCACAATGTAACGTTACGCGTATATTTCTGTCTTGTTAAATTTAAAGTAACTCTTAAGCCCGGCCATTGTCATTACTCGCCCTCTGCACAACAACCTAGCTATGCCAATGGATATGTAGATTCTGTCAGTATCTTAATAACATAGTTCTTAAGTATTCATTTTAGTATACAGGCAAGATTTATTCAATCTTTTTGCACACTTTATACCATGAAAATTAATATCACTTGTTTTGGCTAACATACGTAGTATTTAGCCATGTACAGAGAGTACACACAGTGGTGATGTTTAGTAAAACATATATAACTTTGTCGGAGATTAAGATAAAAGTTACATTCTAAAGTTAATTACAAAGTGATCGCATAAAACATGTAATGATATTTAAGATACCAGAACAAAATTAGTAAAATACTTTGCATCCGACCATTTCCTTTTAGTGTTAGTAGAACGTTCTGGATACAGGAAAGTTGCGTAGGCATCGGATGAACACTCTGTCCTTGTAGACCCGTATGGTATAACACGCTGTATTTGTATATGCTATAAGGTTTGCAACAAGTTGGCATAAATTTTATTTGCATGTTACTTATTGCACGGAGGATGTTTGATATAAAATTTTTTCTAATGTTTTACTTACACTGGCACTTCAGTCTCCCACGTGGACCCTTCTCAGTTTATCTGCGATAAGTGTGTAATTACTTCCCATTTATTTTTCTTGGGTATTTCACTGTTCGTTCCTCAGCCTCGATTACATAAGTTTGAACTGTTTCAAGCACGAACATCTGCCTTATCCACGTAGCCTTTATCCGACTGTGCATTTCACAAAGCCTGACATCAGGAGGTCGCATTTGGGAGTTGATTTGATGCCAGAAAACACTTATCTAAAATTCCGCTATATTGAAGTCACATTAATTTTTTCTTCTCGTCACAACATATAGGCCGTTGGCCATTTCCCATAGCAACGAACTAATTACATATATGAGGATTCGCAAATAAATGTTTGCGATATCCAGCTACTTGAATATGTACGAGATTCGAAGGCCTCATCGACTGTTAAGTTTGCTGTCCCTGTGGATGTGAGGCTGTGAAGTTTGGTGAATATAAACTGACGTTTCATATATTTCTGTCGCAGTCAGGATAGATTGATGAACTCTGCTGATGCCCGTACCTACCCTTACAACGAAAGCAACAGGTTTCTCTGAAGCTTCGGTACACTTTTCCAGATAAAAAGAAATTACGTGACAGCAGACTACAGTCGTCAATATTCGATAAAGTAACACACTTACATATGATGCAAACAGAAGAGACTGGTGTATGTATGCAAAGTGTCAATTTTCGGAGTAAGGTGTTACAGCACTACTTTCTGTTCCCGGGCTCCGGTTTGGTCTCATCTAAAGTCGACATACAACTGATATTTCAAAATGAGAACTTCTTAATGAAAATGTCCAATAGAATCATTATTCAGATATTTTCCATACTTCTTATTGAAAAGTATGACGAAGTTGTTTTAATTAAGTAACAGATTCTTGTAGAAATTATACTCTCATTTTAGCATGTAATATTATGAGGTTAATTTTTAGAGGTATCGTAATGCTCCAGAGAATCCTCTTGTGATATGTGTGTGTGTGTGTGTGTGTGTGTGTGTGTGTGTGTGTGTGTGTGCGCGCGCGCGCGCGCGTGTTTTGGGAGAACTGAAAGAGGAAGTTGTTTATTGCTAAAAAAACTGTAATGTGACACATTTAGTTTGGAAAATTAACAAATAAAGGAATTTAAGGTCACAAACCCTATATTTCTTTACTCGTATGGACAGGATACATGTTCAATTAAAGGCTGTAGAAAACAAACCTAAAGTTTGAAAAAAGTGAGAAACCTAGAAACCTACCGTAAAGTGAAGCTTAACAGAGTTATATGGCTGTGTCTTTATAAACATATACATTATAAACAGAGGGTTATACAAAGTACTTTATATGTATCATGAATAAAAGAAAGTATACACCTTGCCCTTGTTTTACGGCCCTATATTTTACGCTTGTTGCTTTAACACCCCTTACCAATTAACCCTCCTTCTTAATCTGCGCTGTCTAATTTTCGGTTTAACGCCCTCTGGTCGGCTGCGCACTTGAGCCCTACGGGGAGACTACGAAACTCACGGCGCAGAACAGAACTGGGACGTTGCGTGCCTACTGAAAGATACTTCGGCCTCCGTGCGCATAGTGCTTATTGCAGATCACATGATTTATATTTGTCTTTTTTTTTTGTTCTGACTACAAATGCCACGATTACACAGTCAAGGAAAATAAACTGACACAACGATGAACAATAGCAACAAATAATCTCAACTGCATAAATATGTATGATCTGTGGGTAATAAGTGAATCTGTAGTAAAGCTTGTGACAGTGAATTGAATTATCCCTTACATGCCTAGTAACGACCAGCCTGACTGGAACAAAGTGAGAAGACTAATAACACAACCCCAATCTACGACCGAATACCTAACTTAGCCGCAGCAAAAATCGTAGAGAATTATTCCTTTTTGGGAATGTAAATTTTTATTTACGACCACTTTTCAGGAACACTAGGGCGTAAAAAGGGGCTACGTGTACATACATTCTTTAAGCATTGGGATCTCTTCACTAACAGGGACTTCGGAAATAGCAATGTTTCAATGTTACAATAAAGAATGAGAAATTCTTACTTAATTTTGGTAGATACATCTGTTCTTTAAATTCCATTCAAAATACTCTGGCGATACAGCATAACAGTCTTACGCATTTTAGGGAAGCATTTGTGGGTATCTGAGGTATATACTTGTGACTAAAGGTCCTGCACATGGTGTCGTCTAGTACTAGCCACAACGCATAATACTACTACAACAGTACTTCTTACTGTACTGCTATTACTAGGGACCGCAACGGTAGCTGCAATGTGCAACATACATAAAACCATTTAAGCTGCCCACTTCTGTTTTTTAGTATACATTGTTTGTTTCACCTGCCTTATATATTTTAACAGTTTTATCAAGTTTATATAAAGGGGAATAGATCTCTTCTAATTCTTATATTAAGACAAGTGTACGGGTTTTCTTTAATTCGAAATTATGCTTGGTCTGATAACGGCCTGACTAGAAACCGAAAGTAGTAACCATTGTAAATTATTGATGCTGTTGTTGTATGACGCTATATTTAATAAATATATGGAAGATATTTTGAACGAAGGATGTTACTGGAAATATTCACTAACATTATTATGACATTAGAAGTCTGTCAAGTAAAATATCTTAGAAGTTGTGTGTGTGTGTGTGTGTGTGTGTGTGTGTGTGCCACTTTAATTTAAATGATAAAAAGTGATATTATTTATATATATACATATATGATCGTTGAAAGTAGTGAGCAGCTTCTGTTACTCTTTTGCTACTCTAACTGCACGCTGGTGAATAATAGATTCGTGGTTTATCAGGCCACCAAGTGCTGTTAGAACATTTAGGTCCAGGGAATGACAATGAGCGAATGGGTATGAAGCATTAATGGTGAATATAAAAGGAATACCTATTTTGAGTCGGTAAACCTCTTGGAAAAGACACCACTTGGAAGGCGAAGAAGTAAATTAGATAACAAGATTAAGACTGATGTTACGGAATTATGGTTTGAGAGTGACAGAAGTGTGGAAAGAGATGAAGACCGTATCGACTATCAAATGTTAGTGTTCGTGGTGTTGAATCTTCCGGTTCAGTTTACAGACTGATCGTTCCAGCAGATAATTAGCACTGAGGTTTTGAAACTGATTATTACTATGCGTAATTAAATGTTCTGTAGTAGACGGTAGGGGAAAATAAAGAATAACTGCTGTATTCCTTAAATAATTTTCCTAACTGGCCATTAAGACGTATGTTAATAAGAACACACTACACGAAGAGTACTGTCCTAATTGTTTTATTTAAATATCAATTATGTTGCAACTCTTGAGGTTCGATCGCTCTTACATGACCATAATTACATTATCTTTATTTCCGAATATTCAAAATAGTACTGGTTATATCCATTTAAAAGGCGGAAAGTCAGTTATCTGTCCTCTCCGCAGTGGGTCCTTATTAAGGCTCACTGCGTCCAATGCAAATAATATCGCTCTTTCGCACCTTAAAATTCCTATCACGATGAGCGGTATAAGTCATTTAGAGTACACGGAAGTGGTAAGAAGTCGAGGTGCACAGCTGACCTCACAGATTTTGGAGGCACAAGATTTTCTTCAGGTTTCTAGCGGAATGCGCTTCGGTTTTGGCAGTTTCGTTCGACCAGTTTAAAGGAATAACACAACACTTAGCAGCCAAGCCAAGCCAAAGTTCTAGCTGGGGGCGGAGACTTGCGCGAAGCACAAGTCGACGTCTCCCTGTCTATTAGCCATTCTCTCGTTTGACCGCATAGCTGGGCTCTGTAACAGACATCTTAACTCTAACGGGGGAATATGCTTACGCTAACGATTTTGAAAAAACTTAGCAGCATGAACAGTTCCTATATTAATGATTTAATATATGACCTTATACACTGAAAGAAAAATAGTTTTCTACCTCTCTAGAGAAATTTTTGTACACGAAGACAAAGCATGGAGGGTAGTGTCCTCTCTCTCCTGCTCAGCACTGTATCTCCACGAGCACATCGAGCCACCACACTGCCATCCTTTGTCACGTCACCTAACTATATTCTGACAAACATGTCTTCCGGCCTAAGTGATTTGTCGAGAAACACAAGAGTCTTCTGTCGTAGTTGGACTCGTCCTTCTTAAGGAATATTCCTTAATTTTTGGCCGCATTTTCAAAATTGCGTACAGCGACTATTAGATTCGTCAAATCTGTCTGTTCGCATTAAAAAACTCGGCTCCTTCTGGACGGAGTTTCATGGAATTTGATATTTGAGGATTTTTCGAAAATCTATTACGAAAATTCGCGTTTCGTTAAAATCTGATTAGAATAACGGGCACTTTACATAAAAACCTATGCACATTTCTGAAAGTATTTCACTGAATTCCTCTCAGAATTTGAAGTGTTTCAGACAAAAGTTGCAGAGAAAATCAGAAAACATTTTATTTTCAATGAAGTTTCCGAAGATATTGTCCTCAATGAGATAATGTGGAAGACTATGGTAGAACCAGACAGGCCATAGGTGGCCATATAATAAGGCGCAGAGAAGATACGATTTCTTGTCTGATGCCTGATAAATAAGGCAAGAATACAGACACACACTGAGAATATTTAATATTTATTGCTTTTCCACAGCAACAATGGAAAAGAGAAGTGCCTCAGTGTTTTATTATACGTAAATTATCCGTCTTGTTACCTGTTAAAGTTAATTAATCTTTTGTACGAACAAATTGCCTACACAGAGTAAAGCTACATAAAACACACGGATTCGGTTCAAAGGTCAGTAGTACATAAATATGTCAAAAGGTAATTTGACATCCTCTGAGCGAAACTTCCAAATGGCCTGACTTCTTTTAATGAATACCACAAATGTTACTACTTGAGGGAAAAAAGTAAACTTCGAGAACTTCAGAGGGTATGTTTTTAACTAAGGTGCAGATACATTTGCCCGACAAATACTCGTATAGCCGACAGTAGAATTTTAGAATAATCTCGCGTTCAAATTTTAAGGGGTAGTTTGTCTGGGATCTGATTCAAATGTTCGGCTGCATAAAAAAGCCATGTTCGTTTCAGTATCTTGGCAACCTGCTAAGACAAGGTCTTACTTTTAACCGCATATTTGATACGCATCTAGTGAAAGTTCAAGTTGTAATGAGAAAAAAAAAAAGAATACACAGAAACGAAGTCATGGAAAGTAAATAAGAGACTCTAGGATCTCGAACACGCAAACATACTATAAAATGACAACAACAAAGTTTTGTTTATGATGTTCGCCTACATGCACCTGTTTTAATGAGAACAGGAGACGTAATATTAGCAGCTAATTTTTATGCAAGAATAAGTAGTATGCGAACACGTTTTAAACAGTCGTTTTATTTTATTATAAATAACTGCGACACCCCACACCCAGAGCTAAGAAATTCACAGTTAGAACCGGTTCTATTAAATCTTTTCAGAAAAATGTGTATCTCCATAGACGAAAAAAGGCAGCGTTATATTTGCTTCAACTCATGCAGTGCAGTATGCATACATGTGTTTATCGACGGTAGGGATGGATTCTATTCCACTTTAATATGTAAAATAACGAAAATTTGTAAATGTTTTTTTTTCACCAGCAAGGAAAATCTAGGTAAATGAATTTCACTCTTAGAGCAAGCCATCATTTCTCAGAACTGAGTAGAAGAATAGCGCTAGTCTTTCTTTAACTTCGGTGTTACATAAGGGGTGATGGTCAAAGCCACCCCCTGTCTGTTTTACGCCAAGGAAAGAGACTCGATACCCATTGCACAGGAAGCTGGGTGGGCCACAGGGCTGGTTTGGACGGGAACATAAAATCTACGGAAATTCGATCCTCGGACCGTCCATCGAAAATATACGTATTTTAAATATGTAGGAACATCATTTATTGCTTATGTTTCAGTATAAGGGAGATAATTCGGTTTATAAATGAAACAGGAAGTGACATCTTTGACTGGGTTTATCTAGCTTGGTTAAGAATAAATGTCACGCTATTGTCAACATCTGAACCCTTTAAAGCCTAGCGGTTACTGTATGCTCCAATAGTCTTTAGTTCAAAAATTCTACATTGTCTACAGAGAATTTATATGTTTTGTACGTATCTAAGAAAAAACATTGACTTTTTCCTATACCGCAATCAACAATTGGTTTGTAGGCGCGTTCGCAAATTTGCGAAAAGAGACCATTAGCTTCGTCATTTCTGTCTGTCCGTCCGTCCGTCCGTTCGTTTGTCCGTCTGTCCGCATGGAACACATCGGCTCCCACTGGGCGGGTTTTCATTAAATTTGATATTTGAGAATTTTTCGAAAATCTGCCGAGAAAATCCAAGTTTCATTTTACATAATCGGACAAGAATAAAGGGCACATTACGTGAGAACCAACATACTCGTACATTCTTGATTATATCTCGCTCAATTCTTCTTAGAATGAAAATGTTTCAGACAAACGTTATAGAGAAAATCGAAACACACATTTCATTTTCAATAACTTTTTTCCGAAAATCGTGCCGTTTATGCGATTATGTGGACAAATTTTGTAGGGCGGGGCAGGCCACAGATGACGATGGCGCATGTGCATTGCATGCTGGAAAACTAAGGTTTCAAATACACACGCAGGTTGTGTAGTACTTATTAGCAGACATGTGTGTACTGCGCGGTACGAACGGGGTCTTTAAATAAGATGGATTAGATTTCTTCCTGAAATGGCTAAGAAGCCTTGCGGTTCGAGAAGATATTGTGAATTACTTCACTTGCTGTTAACGTTTTAGTCTCCTAACAAGTACCCATCTCTGTGAACTTAAACCATTGTATACTGTGTCCAAGAGGAAAATTCTTTTCTCCTACTGACGCTGACACTTATAGAATGGGTTTATTTGGTGTTTTATGTCTTTAAAAGAAACGTGTACCACATTTCTCTAAAAGTTAGTAGTTAAATTTTTAGTATATTGCAGCAATGGAGATTTCACTTCGTCTGAGAAAGACGAAGATAATCTGTAAATAGAATTTTGAATGGTACGAGCTAAAAAGAGTAACAAAATACTCGTATCATGAATGAATTTTGTAAAATTAAGACATACAAATGTTTGTGTTTGTATGACATAGGGAGATAGACCGACAATTTTGTAAGTCTAACCATCTATTCACAAATTGGATGGCTTCACATAAAACTACGTACAAATCCACTTTATCCACTTTAACATTTCATGATTATTATCTCAAAAACAAAATATTTAATGGGCAAACAAAACAAGAAGAGTACTAACTTCTATAGTGTCTACAGAGCTTTCTTCAAATATTTTCAACCTCTTCAAATTAACATTTTTTATTAGTAATGTTAGATCCTGTGAAGTTAAATTTATCTGTGTTAGGAATTTTAATTTATACTTCAATATACAAATTTGAGGGAGGATTTTCAAATGACGCGTTACTACAGCATGGCAATTACTCACACTCAACTAAACAGAAAAACTTGTTAATAATGTCTAGGAAAGTAATCACTCTTTGTGTTAGAAGTAATACTAGACATACATACACTGCATGAAAAAAATGCCGAGTTATGAAAGTTAATATAGGTGGTATATAATATTCACTATACTTTATTTAACGTGTTAAGATTAAATTACATATAGTAGACAGACGGACGGACAAAGATAAACATTAAGCGCTATCAGAAAACACCAGGGTTTCGGAGTTTAATTTCCGGGAGATACAATTGATTTTCCTCCCCTCAAATACATCCAGACTCGTCTTGCAGTCCCACTGAATCTCCTATTCATTCTGTACTCTGACTTCTTCTGCAAGGAAAAAACAGCCGTAGCGTGAACGTGATTATTCAACTTATTCTGTTTCAGAGCTTCAATACGCCCTCGAGGAGTGGTGTTTCTTTGAGCACATGTAGAAGCCGTCACTTACTTCACCTTTACTAGCAAAGGCGCACAACATATGAAAATAATAGGTTGAATATTTAAATGTAGTCACCAAATAATCAACGCTAATTTGCTTACAGTCGTTAATGTTTTATCCTCTTACAGAACAAATTATAAGGGAACATACACATTTCGTAGCATCTCTCAACGTGTTCATCCTTATTCGGTGAAATAATACCCGAGTACCAGATCTACAGCAGACAAAGAATTTCTATTTTAGCGCGGCTCTAATCCCACAGCAGGAAAGCATTAGCATGCAAGGAGTCTGTTTCATGGAATCAGTTATTCACAAATTGTCCAGGGAAGTGATCGTAAATTTTATGTCTGCTCTCTGAGATGAAATAACTCGGTACAGTGTCATCACATTACGTTAATCATAATTATCTTTCTTACTTAGAGAGAAACCTTATATTTCTCGAAGGCCACAATCAGGGGTCTCTCAAATATGCATGTGCTTTTATTATACACGTCACAGCAAAGTTACAATCGGTCCCAACCATATCAAGATCTATCTGTTATTCTGGAAAAGTGATTTGTTAAGATTATAAACCTTTTGTTTTCAGATTTGAAAGTAGTACACATGATCTAGCCTATTCCAAGGTAGAATTATCGTTTATGAGTTCCATCTTTCTATTCTTTCTGAATGTATCGGGTAAGAACTTAGCAAGTATTTTGAATTATGAAAGAGGATTGAAACGTAACAAACGTCTAAAGATGATCGTGTACCAGAGTCAAGTCCTATTTAACAATGGTTTCGCCCACTTATTCAGCACGTAATAATACATCTCTTTACATCGTGCGTATCTTTTAAATCTTTCTATTGAAACTTTTATTCGGCGTGTCGCAGTAAATTGCATACGATACATGGTCTGACACTGACGAAATAGGTCGCGCGGTCCCTGTTATCTTGTCTGCAACGTAAGACTTTTAACCCGGTCTGAGCCTACGCAAGACACCAATAAGAGCGCATTAGACAACATTACATTACCCTTTTTACTGAGCCATCTTGGAATAAAAGTGGAACATGTATATATAGAACATACTTGGACTACTAAAATGTAAACGAAGCTCGGAATACTATGTGAAATGTAAGGTATGTGATGTTTTAGAAAATGTCCAATTTAGGAAATGCTTAAATAGCGGATAATAGTAAAGTATTTCTCCGTTTTTTAACTATTTAGAAGCAACCTGATTTTAAACTTTAATATACTGAAGAATGCATCAGACTGCTCCATCCTATGTTGAATAAATACGCTCCTAGTTACACGAAGAGGTACAAAACCTTGTGGGCGGAAGCGTAATGTAATTATTATCGACAGTAAGATATTTCGGAAGTCATCGCGTGTGTTCGCGACACCATTGTTCTTTGTTGAATATGCAAGTTTGGAAATTATGTTTGAACAATGGGACCGGCAGGGCGTTCACTCCGTTTTATTTAATTATCTAGACAACCGCAAATCTCAGTATGAATAGCGTGTATTGGTCATAAAATAAATTCTTCGTCTTTTCAACATCATCATTCAAACTATTTTTCACTCCGAAAGTAACACTCGAAGAAAAGAGGGCGCTTGTCAATTAGAATGTTTCTAAAACATTCAGTAATATCTCCGATATCAAATTTCATGGCAATGCATTGATCGATTGTCGAGTTGTAACATTTAGCTAAACATGTCATGTTGTAACGTTTCATTGCATACAAACCAAAACCTAGTATTTCCTTACGGCCGTTAAATTAGTGTAGTGAAGTAATTAGTGCATCCACCGAAAATGGGCTACTAAGAAGCAAAAATATGGTGGGGGGGGGGCAACCATATTTTTGCTTCTCAGTAGCCCGTTTTCGAGGCTTTAGTAGTAATACTGAATCCCCATCTGTCTATATTTATCGTAAAGCTCGTTATTCATATTTCTGAACTTATGTACACTAATATGCTTAAAATATCACAGGATTTCACAAGTTTTCCTACAGTATGCATATTTTACAGTAGTTTAAAATCACTCTTCATTCACAAGCGTATCAGTAAGTGACATCTCTGCGTGTAGATAGGATTATTCATTGTTTAGTACAGGACAAAACCCTCATACAGGCCAATATTAATCCTTAATTCATTCACGGATGATTTATGTACCTGTTTAACAAATAATTTTCAAAGTAAATGATATCGTTACGAATGGTAAAATTATTATGAACGAGGAAATGACACTAAGCGGTAGTAGCCTGTTTTAATCATCATATATATCACTAATATCTGTGTTATCAATGTAAAACCACGTATAAAGTCATTTAAAATTTAAAAAAAATAAACTTGGAAGAAATATAATGTAAGTTTTTATAGCACTTCATGCAGAAGAAATAGAACAGTTTCTTGTAGTTATAAGGGTTTTGGTGTATCAGAGCCGTTAAATTTTATAAAGCCCTGAAACCAAGAGACGATACGCACCGTCGAAATGTCAGTGGACTAAGGCATTAGCTCAAAGCATGTTCAGTTTTAATAATCATCCTAAAATCTAGTCATAGCCGTAAGACCATTACATGGGGCGTGAAAACAATTTCACTAAAATTTAGGTTAATTAAATATAAACATCGTTGGGAGGGAGGAGGATCGTCAATACAACACAACTAATTAGAAAAAAGGTGTATATTCTAATATGTATAAACTACATGTTTCGGCCAACAGTGG
>JGI20166J26741_11956696_pt1 | contig 19591 bp, 14 predicted proteins | sample TergutCu122P5_FD_26741 | JGI IMG/M metagenome (IMG submission 26741)
CGTGTCAACGACGAGCGCCTCCGCTGTTTAAATTAAGTTTAATTTTACAATAATTATTTTAAAATTAATTTTAAAGTTAATTTAAAATAATTAATTTACAGATGTACTAAGGTAAGTCTAAAACTTTAAACTTTTCTGAACATTTTAAGACACCAAACGTGTAAATCCGTCCAGTACTTTTTAGGTTATAGCGGTTTCAAATCCCGTCCATCTTTTTCGATGACTCTGTACAATATATGCAGTAAGTGCTTGGGGGAAGTTTTGACACCATTCTACAAAGTAATTACATAGTAGTTGCTCAAGTTATTTTGCTGTACAGTCTCCTGATTTTGTCAGAACAAAATGTATACTGTTAGATCTCAAACCATTTTTGCACAGCGTCTTTCCATGAATGATGTCCATTTGCGGCGCAGTTTCATCATTTCTGATTCTTCGGTTATCCTGATTGATCGATGTGCTTCGTAACCTCCATACATTGGCAAATTTTTCCTTAGTCGCATACATTTAATGGCCATATGAATGTGCCATTCGGCCGGCTCTCGTTACCAGCTTCGGTTGACTCGTGCCTGTTGTATGTTGCAGTCCAGCGATGTAGCAGGGATATTTAAGGCGTCACACATTATCATCACTACTTCAAAGGCACTGTAAACTAACTGGGTTCAGATGAACGAAGATTCGTGGCGTTTAAATCGGCCGTTGTTTACGTGCTGCCAATATCACTTTTCGCTTGAACAGATCTACCGTTAATGTCTGTCGCATACCTAGTTCCCTGTGATGTTTCAATTTAATGGGCATCACAAGGCAATCTGATGAAACGGATATTGATTTCTGTTAAGAAATTAATAAAGCCGCAGGATGTCTGAAGAAAGAGACTGTGTTGATAATCGCGCATGTTCGTGGGAGTGTGGCAGTGTGGGAGGAACGTTTATGTTACCGATGTTAGCGACCCCGAGTCGAGTCGGGACTGTTTGTGTACGCTTCGTCTTTACGTCACTGTTTAAGGGGCCTTGGAATTGCAAGTGCTACAGAACTCGGCGGCCATTGCTGCTAACAAAGAAGAACTGCTGCTTTTAAACGTGAAATCCTGTTGTTTCTTTCGTTCTCATTGCTGTTCTTTTTTGGAGTTAACGAGTGTGTATGCGAAAGAGTAAGTCTTGTGGGATCGTATGTTGTGCCGATTGGTATTTATGTTATAAATTATTAATAACTTTGTTATCGATAAAATACATCTTATTACACATTAAACCATTAACAGTATTAATAATTAATGTCTTTACCATGTGTTCAGGTATTTGAAGTGATTCTGTTAATGTTGGTCCAGCTTGTTCGTTTTCCCTTGAGGCCAGCAGATGAACCCTGAATCTCCTGAAACATTGGTCTCGAATGTTTGATTGGTGCTGATGATTAATGATAACGACGAGCACGGGAACTAATATTTGTTCATGTATTGTTTAACGGCGCTGTATGAACTGCACATGCAAGGACGCATATTTTTTTCGAACTAGATTGGTGACCGAAGGTCTTCATCATTTACATGGGCCTGTAAGAAAAATGCAGTAATATTTCAAGACAGTCTTTTCAAACGATAATCGAATAGTGGATAGCCGGAATTCAGATCGGACGCACTGTGGTTTGCATTCTCCTGTTGTTCCTGTCTGAGTTACAAAGCGTAGTTTCTTTCGCCTCTGCTATAATCATGGCCTGAACCAGAATTTAACAGTTAACGTGTGTCTTAATGTTTATGGCAGACGTTTATCTTAATGACATGGTGCTAAAGGCAGATTTACTTTGTTTGTATGCATGCAGCTTGTTCGTTAGCCACTTCGGATACTGAGTTTTCGTTACAGATGTTGAAGAATGACTTTCGTTACAGCTTACCTGCCTGATCTGTATACAGACTGAAGAAGTAGATATTTTTATAAATTGTGTACTGGGTGTAATGTTTAAGACTGTGCGTTGCTGATCAGTCGAAGGAGTGACAAAACATTTATTCACTTAGAATTAGTTTCCGGTCGGAACGACAGATAAGACTAGTCATTAAATCATTATTATTATTATCATCATAGCCCGTACTATTACTATTGCTACGAAAGTAGAACTAGTGGTAGTAATATTTCTATCACTGTTGCAGCCCTTTTCATGTACATAAATCGTATGAAGCATTTTGACAAGGAGTAGGCATGTTACTTTAGACTTTAGGTGGAATGATGATGACAGGGCGTGCGACTGTTAGTGCACACCCTTCCGCACGGTGATGGCAGGCTCTGAAGTGACGTCGGGTACCTTACAGACGTTGCTTATGATGTATCCTTGTGTACATGCCCTCACAGGTAACTTAGTTGCGATGTGTGATATATGTCGTTAATTTTCAGACTATTTCAGCAGATTAGTCAGTACCGTATGTACATACTTTCACATCTTCCGCGATATGTAGATACACCGTTTAAGTTAAAAGAAAGCGGTTCGAAGGAGGAAATGAATGATGGATAGGGTGGTCGGTTAAAAAGAGATAGACCTAAAAGGAGGGAAAAATATGAATGACGAAAGGGGTAATGGGTATGGGAAGGAAGAAATAGACACAGGTACGAAATAACGAGTTTCTCCAATAAAGTAAACCTGCACATAAAGAAAAAATCAGGACTATATGATCATATATCCTGATATTCTTTCATAGTATGTCCAATTTCCTCTTGAACATTGTCGAGATATTTGAGCTTCCATGACGTGTCACGACAAATGACCATAGTATTTAACTGACTTTTTATGGGATATTACACAAGTAGTTTTTTTTAGAGGCATTAACGTATTGAAATGGGTTCGATGAATTTAGGATGAAAATAAAGTTGCTCCCCTGCACACCGTGAAGGCGTATGAGGGGATTAGAATAGGCATACAGCTGTGGATACTGTTAAAACTGACACTTTATTCCCGGAGGAAGTGCTTTGGGTACTCATTGAATAGATCGGGGTTTACTAGTTGCGTCCCGCGGTCACTTTTTAGGTAGATCTGCTTGTCATTCAGGGCTTCCTCAAGTTCCGTTTCCAAAACATTTTTGCTGACAAAATGGAACGATAGTGTTGTACTAACGAAAAATGCCAATACTACATAAAGTGAAGCCTACTTAAACCGACACATATTAATTAATTCTGGTAAAAGGAAAGCAATGGAGGACTTGTGTGAAAGACCGCGCAAACTGATACACGAAGAACTACGAAGCCAGTACTTGGATACCCTCACTTATAGAGACATAAGGAACATTAGCAGGCACATGCATAAAGCACGATCCTCCCAACTGCTTCCTCTTTCAACGAATACTGAAGAAACTCATGAAGCATTAAGTGCTGTACAAGTATGAACAAGTTCGACAGAACTTGCTTGTTAATGACTTGAAAAAAAAGCTACTGTATTGTGTTCATGCAAAAACAACTTTTTGTTGTGTTTTACGTTGACGGGACATTCAAATCAGCACCGAAGTTTTTCCACCAACTATTTACAATTCATGGACTCACTATGTGCAACTTGCATTTTTCTTACCGGCCAATAAACATCCAATGTCCTATGAGGATGTATTCAGACATATGGAATCAGAGGCTGCAAAACTTGGTGTGAATGTTTTACCAACAATTATTTATGCTGACTTCGAAACCGCCATTCACAACGCAGTGACAACAGTGTGGCCAGGTTTGGAAGTTAAAGCATGCCGTTTCCATTTAGGACAGAGTTGGTGGCAGAAAATACTATCTTTGGGACTCAGCAAGCAGTGTGGAAAGAAGGACTCTGAGATAAGTCAGTTCTTGAAGAAAATATTCGGACTGTCGCTTTTACTACCGGCGGAAGTCTGCGACTGCTTTGCGTTGGAATTTTTATCCAATCTTCCGAACGACAAGCGAGTGAAACAGTATTGCGACTACCTGCTATAAAATTATATTGATGCAGACTCCACTTTTCCTCCGCCTGTTTGGTCCGAATGTACTGCATCATCATTGAGGACTATAAACGCATGTGAGTTATTCCATGCCCACTTCAGTGCACTAGTTTACAGTGAGCATCATAAAATTTTTGTTCTTGTATCTGCACTGAAAAAAAAAACAGAATGAGACCTACATCAAAATGAGAAGTGTCACTATACGAAGATTTAAAAAATCAGCTACATTTAAAAAAGAGGACTTAATTTTCTCAAACGTTGGGCAGTATTATGGTTAATCTGATTTCAAGAGTCGAATTTGTTTCAACAGTGTCGTATAAATTTCTACCAAACACACAACTGTAATTCATTATTGCTTGCATTTACGATGCCACTTGCCACTTCTGTAGCTGTGTAAGTTATTGCACAAAAGATGACGGATTCTACTCATGTCAAACCACAATGAGCTAAGAGATTTGAGGTCGGAAGGTATACATTTTAAAATTAAATATAAATTCATGACACTAAAAAGTACCTTAATGCCACAAATAAAGGGAGCAAGTGTTGGTTCCAACGTAAATGCAAAATCTACATTACAATATCCATTCGAGTTCTGTTCTGATGTCTCATTTACAGGCACACTATTTTCAATAAACTGGCATCTTTTATTTGGGCTTACTTTATTAATTTCAGATTTAACGTTTGTGTTCTTGTTGCTGTCATTATTGGTATCTGTTCAACCTGATATTACGAAGATCATTTTTCGTATCATGAATGAAAAAAATGTCCACACAAAAATGTGCTACTGATTATCAAACATATTTGGAGAACCTACTGAATAACTTCTGGACATGAAACAACCGTATGTTAATGAAATATCACACAGGCGATTCTGCAGAGTGGATAAGAATTATATGAGCACAGTTTATGGGTCAAGTGCTTGGTACTGCGAGACTTACTGCATTAAAACTCTTTGCGGAGACAGTGTTTTCATCAGACCATAACAATAACTTGAAATGGGCGATATTAGGAACATAATGTGCCTGTCTTCTTCCCCGAAAAGATTTCTTTAATATGGTTTAAACATTAGTAACATGATATAACAACTGTGTTGTCGGTATCATTCAACAATTCTGTATGTGTGAACATAATTGTGTATAAAGTAAAGTACAATAAAACTGCGTAAGAACCATCCAATTGTTGGACATTTTGTACACCCATATCTTTCGATGCAACTGATACAATTCCTTACTAACCGCGGGACGCAACTCGTCATGTTTGGGGTTGATAACTCGGGACACAACTGATACACGTGAAGCAGAACCCTTGGGACGCAACTGATGCAATTTCTTGACCGCGGGACGCAACTCGTACTTCCCCGAATAGATGGCTTGGTGGGTTTTAGAGCCGGTGTTCAGGGTTTAGAGGAGAGAAAATCTCTCGCTGCTTCTGGTGAAATGGAACCACGATTCCTCGAATGTCCATCCCCTTGCCTGGTCACTATATCGCCTAGTTGCCCCGGTTCCGTTAGGATAAAACAGCTGGCATATTTATTGGTTTGAAAGTGAAATATGACAATACGAGCGGTAAGACTGTTCGCTTGTATTCAGGAGGTGTACATTTCGAATCTGAGCTGGATATCAGCTACCCTGACGGAGATTTTCGTAACTTTCGTGATTCTGTGCAAGCAATTGCCGGCATTAGAGCTACAGCACCGCCGCCGTAGAAATAATTTTCGGTTTATCACGTATTTTAACATTCGACGTCATACAGCTTTCAGATACTGACGTCGTTGTAAAATGAACCACACAGATACGGGAAACATATGTTTTTTAAAGGTTGAAACTAGTTCTGTTTAAGGGAAGACCAAGTTACAAGCGGTTTAAAAGGAAGTATGCTTACTGGGGGAAATATTTGCACTAAAGTTGGATTAATGGGATGCCATTTTTAGAGTTTACATAACGAGGAACTGCGTAGTGTATTCACGTTATGTAGTACTGTTGGGATAGTGAAATCGAGAAGGGTGCATTGGACCTGGTGCTGGTACCTTAGGATAAGATGGGAACAAGAAGCACGTAGGTCGTGCAGGACCTTAGTGCATTTGGAAAACACAAGAGAGGAGAGGATGTTAGCCTGTGTAAAATATATTTCTGTCGGTTTCTGTTACCTGCAACAGACCTTCCCAGTATGTATGGTATTCAAGAATGTTAAAGCGATATGCGAGTATTAGCGGTAGAGTTTTTGGGTGCGTTCGAATCATTACTATTCGTCTCTTGGTATATTACATGAGTAAACTTTTATATTTATGTGAGTGGTATTCCTCCTTTACGTTTTGCATTAGTTGCCATTTATTGTGATATTCGTGAGGAATGCAAGCATATCCCAGGTGCAGAGCGGGTGTACCTGTAGATCGTGTTTGTGTGAGGTACACAACGTCGCTATTTAGGGAGGGCGGTTTGTTGGTGTGGCTCATGATGCGGGACACTGGTATTGGTGGCATTCTGCTGCCATGGTTTTGCTTAACGTGTCATGTACTTGTTTGTTGCTAGGCTGTGTTTGTTTTATTCACCTGGCTAAACAAGTTTGAAAGCTGCAGACAACGAGTATGAGAGCAGCAAGGAATGGGCGAAAGTTATTGTCTGGTTGCAGAGTGAGCGTCTCGCCGGTCATATATAGATTGTGGCGATAATTATTAAGCGTGTGGCCGGTGTGAATGTAGTGAGTCCGATGTGACCCACTTCCTTTCGTCGAATTCCACTAACGATCTGCATGTCCATCTATTCATTCGTCTAGTTACGGACGTCAATTATTAAAACATTAATTGATACGTTTTTAATGGAATTTGATATGAACATGTTTGAATTTTAGGGTATCCCCTTCTTTATGTCAGGCTTTTAGTACACAGTTGTATTGTATGTTCCGCCTGCTTCGAAAATAAAACATTTTGCTTTGGGTCCACAGAATGTTGTTGTTGTTTGTTTGTGTGTGTGTGTGTGTTTTTTTTGTATGGTTCACGTAAACGTGACATACCTGCAGCTGTTTGTAAGGTAAAGCTATCCCATTACTGGCCTGGACAGGGCCGTAGGGCTGTAGAAGGTTGAGGCTGCCAGAATTTCTAGAGTGTTTCTAGACAATCGGCACATGAAGGAACTAAGGCCAGCCCTACGCACCGTCTGCATTTACCCCCAGGAGGTACCCCAGGTACTCATTTCGGTTAGAGGCTGAGTCGATCCCAGGGCCATAGTGTGGCCGGAATCGGGAATCGTACCCGTGACCTTAAGGCTTGTAGCACAGTGCCTGAACCAGCTGCGCCAACGCGTACCCCGCATCTGCTTGTAGTGATCACAAGTTTATAGGGTCTCGAACCTTGGAACTTTAACAGTTGTCCATTCTAATGCTGGGGGTTTGACAGTCATTTTAAAGTATAACTTATTTTTTTTTTTGCCTTTCCTTTTGTTATCTAAAACGGCGAAGACTTAGGTATCAGTACTTCTCGTTTTGTGTGTGTGTGTGTGCGTGTGCGCGCGCGCGTTGGGCCCCCCCAACGCACGCACGCACGCACACACACACACACAGACAGAGGGAGATTGGCTTGTCACAAAGGAAGAACGCAGAATGAGGGTGTTTGAGTATGGGGTGCTGAGGAGATGAAGTAACAAGCAAGGTAAAGGCGAAGGTAAAGTGAACACCATGAAGGCATATGGGCGAGTCATTCTTAACCTTGGTATTAGATGGAGATGTGGTCAGCTTATCGCCCCGGCAGCTTCACCACGGCTACACATTGATCAGGAGGCTGTCCCAGAGCCGGTCTGGATGTCTTTGGAGAAGAAATAAAACTCTGGCCTCAGCCGGGAATCGAGCTACGGAGATACTTGAATAAAGATGAGTTCCGTAATTTGTACACATTTTGGAATGATCAATTTGAGGATGAGATGGGCTAGTTACGTGGCACACATGGGAGACGGTGGAGTAGTGCATACAGGGTTGGCGGCGAATTCTGAAGGAATTAAGACATCTTGGGAGACGTAGGTTTAGATGGGAGGGTGATATTAAAGTGAGTCTTGAAGTAATAGAATGAGAGGGTGTGTACTGGATTTTTCTAGCTCAAAGTCCCGGTGGCGGGATTTTGTGAATGTGGTAATATATTCTTTTGGTTTTCGTTAAGTCTCTTCGCTTCCCGAAGAGCTGTTACGTTCTCAGCGAATGCTCGAGCTGGTTATGTTAGCATCAGAAACAGAGACCAGAACCTATGTCCCATTCAGTTCCATTCCCACTGTTAGTTGTCAGGGACATTATCGTATTCTAAAACTAGACTGATAAGCAGTGTTATAAAACTTCTCCTACCTTCAGACCACTCCGAATGGGAACCGTATCAGGTGAAAATTCCCACATCCTGAATTTGTTGTCTGCTTCATTTCGGCTCATTTTAAGGAGCCAAACTTCCCTCATAACAGAATCATAGGCTTTCTTGAAGTCATAAGTACTGCAGTTTTTAACCAGTGCGTGTCAAGTGCAGTATATATGATTGGTTGTTGATCTTTTAGGTCTAAATCCACAAGATGTTCTCCGTTTGGTCTGTGGAGTTGACCTGAGAAGGTGATGTTCGGTAAGGTTGTGCGTAGTTGATAACAGTGATATTCCTCCATAATTAATAGTCACTTTTGTCGCTTTTTTTTTCTCTATAAATCCGTGCAGTAATATATTCCTTGCACTACTGGGGCCCTTTGTCCTTACTGCACCTAAAATTAAGGTTGTTAATCTCAGAACGCAGTGTATTACTGCGTTCTTCACGTCAGCCGGAATTCAGTACATGGTGATTTATAGATCCTGTCTTGCCATATTTTCGTAGTTAGAATTCCTTGCCATCATAAGAGAAATAAAACCTAAATTCGAAGACGATCGAACTTGTAGTCGCCGTATTATAAACGTCGTTCGTCAAGACTAAACGAAACTGTTCGGGACTCGGTCTCGTTCGGAAAGGCGTTATTTTTTGTACTTTGCGAAGGTTATTTTAGAGTACCCTTAATGTCTTAGTCAGTTGGTAAGTTTTAATGGTTGGCTTGTCTTCGGACCTGCGAATAAATGGCGAATTACGACTGAAATAATGATGGTTACTCTGATTAGAAAGGTTTATAAGTTTCTTAACTGTAGGTGAAATTTGAATTCGATGACAATAACCTATATAGTTGCCGTACAATACACGATTCGGTGAATACAAGGATTCATGTACATGTTTGTTTCTCAGTTCTGAAGGATAAAATTTGAAGATGTCTGACCTCATTCTCCCCCACCAAGTTACTACGTGTGTTCATGTCTGCATTCATATGCAAGGTTTCACGTTACAAAATAGAGGCTGCTGGGAAGTTAAGTCACATGATCAGCGTTGAGAATAAGGGGCGGTGGAGGAGAGTGCCTGAAGGCCGTGAGCAGTAACATTAGGAGAGAAGTTTTCTGCAACCTTGTGTTGCCCTTCACATCACATTACAAGCGTTCAGCATCTGCTGCTGTCTTATTAACAACAAAAAATAAACACATGCCAGGCCCAGGCGGAGGAATATGTGATCGTTACGGGGTTCTGTGTTTAGGCGAACCGGGTATTAACCTCATACTACATGTAACGTTTGTAATAACTCCTCGGGAATAGAATGCGTTTCAGGCTTACCGAAGAAGCATTACGGTTTCTAAAATTTAATGCGTCATACAACTTCGGCAGCCAGTTTTTCATAACACATCGAAATAAGGTAATGAGGTAGGAACTGTACGTTTAGCGTGTCAGTTCTGGCCCGTTTAGTGCATTTTACCTAATTAATTATCTTGACCCCTTCCTTGCCATCCTTGCCTTCGCAAAAGTGTGCTGGACAGTATGTGTGATTCATTTGTCCTGGCGATTTTTGTTCGAAATGTTTTTTGCTCCGATAAATATTATCGGCGGTATGTTCGAGATGCAGTCAGAAACGTATGTTGGTCTTTGTGTCATATATTCGTTATTAACCAAAGGTATCACGTGTCGACTACAAATCTTAGTTGAACACACAAGTATTATTTTTAATCGTTTTTATTTCGCATCGCGGTTCATGATATTCCGTTCAAGGCTTCTAGCTGATATTTGGGGTCGTACGGACGGACACGGCAAAGCTAATAGGACCATTCAAAGTTTTCGTTACGAAGACGACAAAGGAAGGAAGAAACAAGGAAACAAAGAATCACAATTTAAATCCCGAATTTACAATGATTCGTTACTTGTCTCCTCAGCCTGGGAACACGTCATCATCATTCTCATCGTCCCGTCGATCCTGCGGGAACATCGGGCCACCACAATAATCTCCAGCGTACACGATTCCCTGCCACCTTCTTGACTCTTGACTTTGGGGCAGGTACAGCAGTGGTTTTCCGTCGGATTGGGACCACTCGGGGGCTGTTGTGAATAAACGTTTGGGTGGCATGGAAGATAGGAAATTCTTGTGGTAGAGGGACTTAGGGAGAGGGACTGACTACTCCGCGGAGTTACATGCTTCTTCTGTAAGAAAGCGTCTGAGTTAATGCACGCAATCTTCCCCCGGTACAACCCAGTGAATTATGTCACAGTTAAGAAGTCATCAAGTATTGTAAACAGAAAATATTAAGGACCAACGCGAAATACGACAGTGGAGAACAGTTTTAGTATAGTACTGAGAATCTTGCCAGCTACGCAAATTAATGTTAGACTCATTCTGCAACCTCACAATACACAGCCAACGGTTGAAGATTGTGACTGTATTTTGTGACATCCGTATCAAAATATTATTGAAACCTGCAAATTGCTGGTAATTGCAGAGGAGTGTGACCAGCCCACTTCACTTTCGTAAGAGGAAAAACATTAGCATGTCTGCTTGTGTGTCTCCTGCAGCTTGTTGACTAACAGTTTTTGTCGAAATTTGATATGAGTTACGTTGCTGACAGCCCAGAAAATAATAACATGACGGGCGCACGAAGTTGTTATGTTGGCACGACCCTGACACCAGGGTTTGAAATTGTGTACGGTACCAGACCCTTTAAAACCACGGGGCGTGCTGAGGTAGGTCTGTGTGTTTCGTGGAGTGTAAAGTAATAACATGACTTCCGTATGAATATTTTATTAGCTTACGGTTTTGTAACAATCGGCAGTGACCATAGGTGCCAGGTGTATGAATTTTGGTATGGAGATTGATACATACGGTGTACCAAATATTACCAGTAAGTCAACATTTGCAAGCATGACGATGCAGAAGTTTGAGGTTGTAGACGATGAATTGAATGCCGACAAAATCTGTACTTCAGTAATATGTTCTTCACAAAGTTTGGCCTCTAGCAGCAGTGGCAACAAGAGCAAAAACAACAATAACGACGACGACAGTGTTAAGTAATAATACAGGGCCCTCACGAAGGAACTGTTTTCTCTTTCACGTAACTTTCATTTACGTGTATTACAAAAGTAAAGCCTCAGTCAGTTGCATGAAGGTTAGGAGTTGTGATGTACATGTAAATGTTCAGTGTGACCACCATTGAACTTGACGTTATTTAAAAAGTGCCCAGTGTCTCCACCGGCCACCTAAACATCATAGCGAATACGTACAACGGAACGTTATGCACTGTGCCTCAAAATATCGGCACCAATGAAAATATGGAACATTGACTTGTGGGTAACAACGTTCAAGAGGAGCTCTCTGCATCCATCTTCAGGGTGGTCCAGTCCTTAGACCGCTCAGAAGATGGAGGTAGAAAGCTGGTCCGTAACGTTGATGCCTGTATACCAGTCTACGTAGTGTCTTGTACTGAAATCTTCATCAGCACCGCTGAGAGAACCTCATGTCTTGTAACGGTACCAATATTTTCTTTGACTACGAAAAATTAAAGTATTTAGTTATTTCCTGAAGACCCTGTAGATGTGCAGAATACGAAATCTGTGCAGTAGGAAATTAGGCTTTGTGATTTGTTCCGGAACTCCTTGTTTCTCAGTATATCACGAGACTTGTGCAAGGACAGGTAAACAGTAAGGACTCTGCAAAGGGGAAATTCAGCTGAAAAGGCATGTTCTATCGCCTTAGTTCTCGTTATTAAAACACAATTGCTGTACGTTGTTGGTGTAGTCAGTGCCGGACATTATCCGATAAGGCAGATCACTCAAGCGTTTTTCATGGCCGAGTGCGGGATACCTGTTTGTCCTGGTATTTGCATTCCTTGTGTCTGGATACTGTAAGCAAACGTTTGCTGTAATCATCGTGCCCGAGGTCGTCACCGGCCTACCTTTTGTGTGCTGGACTTGCAGGCTCTCCATTTTGTGACGCTGCGTGTCCGATTTAAGCGCTGAACTAGCGTAGGCTTCCTCTTCTTTACATTTTCGCAGCGTCTTAATTCGAAAATCTCGTATAACTTCGCTTTAATGGCCCCATACACGTAGGGGACGCAACCATAATGAGCAGTATTTAAAATATCGAATACGCGTTTGAAATTTCCCGCTTTATATGCCATGCGATGGTGATAGAGGTCTAGTTTGTTTAATTACATCAGGCTTAATTCTTTTTCGCAGCAGGCTAGAACAGCGGTTCACAAGCAATTTCTCTGTACCGCATGAAGTTAGATACATGTTCTGTGGCCACATATTTTGATACATGTACGTTTTTACGTGTAAAACATCTCGTAGAGAATATTGTTATTAATTTGCCGTTTAAAACAAAGTGGGAAGCACGTTTACTTTAATATACAGCGGGTGACTGAACTGGAACATGCTTACTGGACGTTCTTCCGCAGCGAATCGAGTAGCAGCAAAACAGTTTTGCACATGTGGGAACGCATGCTCAGTTGTGAAGGGTTGTATCCGACCAACACCAACAACACATGAGCGAAAGAAGTAGTTAAAGAATGCGGCGTTCAACACAAAGAATTTAATTTCAAGTATATTAGACGCTAATTAAGTGCTTTTCAGCAGTAAATATTAACGACGACGATGATGTAGATAATAATAAAAATAATAAACCGCGTAACATATAATTGGGGTGTGCCGTAATAGCTAGTGAGCTGGTTAGAGACGTTGGTTGCAAGATCGGATAATCGGGATTTTCTACTCGGCACAGATGGAGAATTTTCTGCTCGCCACTGTGTCCGGACAGCCTCCTGCCTAATTGGTACAGTACATGCGCTCCTCCGTGAGTTAAGCGGGCGGTCGGGGCGTTTAGCAGACAGCTCGCCTCCAGATAAGACAAGTGCCGAGGTTAAGAAGAGCGGATCTGTACTTTCACCTGTTTATACGTCTTTCCTGACATATTTAACTGACTCCTTAAAGAAAGGTCTGTGGTTGCTCTGAGCACCACTTTACTTTGCCCCATTTCAACACTGCATTTTATCCTCACAGTGTATTTATGTTTTTCGTATGGTTTTCTTTGTAAGCAGCAGTTATTGGTTTGAACCGCTTCGCCCTTGTAATGGTGATATAGTGAGTTTCCTGTAAGTTAGGAACTGAATTGTTAGATATGGTATAAATAAATATCACGATTCAGAGTGTTGGCACAGGGTACCTTTAACCTTTACTTCTGCCACAGTGGTAACTTTTGACTGTACTCCCAGGCACAGCAGAGACAAAATAGTGCATCCGCAGCGGGCCAGTGTTATTGACATTTCTTACCTCGAATGTGTCATACTGCAGATATCAACGTACAGAAGTATCTCACTAGAAAGCAACCACTGCAGACAGTGCCGGTACAGAAGAATACGAACAGGTGTATAAATACAGGCCAGCTGCCCAGATAGTAGCGCATTATTGTGCGAAAGGGAAGGAGGTCGATATTATGTGACTAGTATACTGTAAATGCCGTTGAAATCTGACATCTCTCCTATCTGTGATTCCCGCAAATACTGCTTTCATTGATCTACTGTTATACTTCATAATCACGTAAGAATACTGTAATATCAGTTTCACTAAATATGCGTGAACTTTACCAGTTCTTGAGAGACAGCTTGATAATACATACGGCGCTGCTATCTAGAGATATATTTTTTTTTATCGGCCAAAATAAAAGACTGAAATACTGACCGAAGCGTAGGCAGGCAGGTACGTCTTGACCGCTGCTTAACGACATTGTTTCCTGCACTCGCTTGTATCAGTAAATGTAAGCTTGACGTGCTACGAGGGGACAGAATAACGACAGAATTTCATCCGTTAAGAGTTTTATATATGGTTGGATGGTCGAAAGACAGGTAGGTAGGTAGGTAGGTTGGGAGCTGCGTCACCAATCATAATGTGACAGGCACTAATGAAATTAAAATTAACACATATATAGAACTGGTTGGAGAAATAAAGGTGATGTGGCAGCTGAAATTGGCTCATATTCGGCCACTGATTTTTTCGACTGCAGGCCTGATCTTTCGGAGTCTTACCAACGAACTAGAGATGTTCAGATTGAAGTACTTGCCAAACCAAGACAGAAATCATTGACGTTGAATGCATTCGATACAGAAAGACGTTTCATGAATGCGTTATTGAATTGTAACACCTTTAGATAAGATTGATTTCGTACTGTTACAGTGCTTGACCATTTTGTACGTAAAAACGCGAGTTCAGGTAATATTAGTAGTCATAATAATAGGACCTAGAGCATTTGACTTGGCCTTTAACAGTTTTAAGCGTCGATTGCCAGAAGTAAGAGAATATTCCATATGCACAGAGAGTCTGAAATGCCGATGATTTCGAACCACGCTGTAAATTGAGTTGAAGTTTTGTTCTGATGCAGTGAAATAATGAAATCCCCTTTTCTGGATCAGTGAATGAGTGAGTCGACGGTACTTCCGAGTAGTGGCTGGTTCTCACTGTGCCCTCGCCTCGTTTCTTGATGCGTCTTATTCTGAGTCCGCAGAAAGGAGCCCCACGTATTTTTAAAGTTATCCGTATTCTGTGCAGTAGACTGATTACACAGTATTCAATCGAACTGACTGCACATGCATCCGTAAATGTTTATTAGTATGTGATGCTCCTTATACGTGTTTCGTTCCATGTAGGCCATCTTCAGGGAGGTCATTTACGAAGGAATGTATTTATAATAAATATTATCAATGTACAGTAAACATAATAATAAAAAATATAATAACTATTGCAAACGTATTTATGCGTAAAATGACCTCTCTGCAGATGGCCCAGGGGCCGAAACATATAGCAGGAGCGTCACAAAATAACGAATAGTTATTTATGGTTACATGGGAAGTTTGTTGGATTAAATACTGTAAAGTCCCATGCATGTTGTTGATGACGAGGCTCGAGGCTTCCCGCTTTCTGTTTGCCCAGGTATTCACCTCTAGCCCCTTTTGACTTCTCAAGAAGCCCAAAACGCTCGTTGATACCAGCTGTTATCACGCGGTTATCACAAAAAAATTTCCTATGAACAGAATTGCCGTAGGACGTACGGTAGAGTATGGGGAAGTATGAGTACGAGTATGCTAGAGAGGGAAGTGTAGCAGCTCGAGTGAGACTGAATGGGTTCCATGCAAGGTACTTGGTTCCGTGCCGTCCGCTGTACCCTGGTCTTGTTTGTTTCCTATTCCGTACTAGACTATAAATGGTAACTGACCGCAGCGGGATGTGGGTAACGCGGTCACATGAAGACGAGGGCTTATCTTCTGTGCTGCAGCAAACAGCAGTCATTACCATCTCTTGATTTGAGAAAGAAGGAAATCAGTTGGGAGACCAAGTAATAGAGACGTTTTGAACTTCAACGAAAAGAACAGGATCTGACAGTGTGAACTGGATTCGGCTGATATGAGAGGGGCTCATGGCGGTGAGTTCGAGATCACAGTCGTCTGGAATGTGACACCGTGTGATGTTGCTGATGGGCACCAGTCTTTTGGGGGAACTTGCTGCTACTACCTTCAGGGCAGGGAGGGATCATTTACCTTGATTATGGAGGCTGCTTTTGCCACCGAAGCTTTGGTGCCCATCAACCAAGCTTAATCGCATCACATACCAGGAAAACCATTATCTGGATTTAACTGTGAATATTATCTAGTGGAATGCTGTTGTGAACTCGGTAATGAACCTGACGTAATGGGCACGGAATTTATTTACCAGCTAAGCGGCTATCAATGTCCGAGGAACTTAGCAGCATGGTGTCGAGGGTTGAACATAAGGAACAAATGCCAAGGAGCGTCTTCACAAAAGGTAGAGGTTACCTAGAGAAAGGAAAGTAACCTCCGCCATTGGCAAGGAGGCCCTATGGCAGTATGTCGTCACGTGCAGGCTGTCATCGAGCCAAGATGTTCCTCGCGGTCGCCATGACCTTTCCTAAAGAATGAACCGTAATAATACTGGCACGGGTTTCTAAAGATCCAGTCGATTAACTGCATGGAGAACGATCCGTTTTGAGAAGTTAGTAGTTGCTCAGCTGGTAAAGAAGTTCATCGCCCTTTGTGAATACCATTGGTGTATTTCATTATTCACAGGTTCATATCCCGAGTCATAATCCATGCAACACCCTCATACTCTGTTGTTCTTAGTCTTATTTTGCTGTCTTAATAACTGTTATAAGTCGAATGGATGTCACTCCTGCTTCGTATTCGGATGTTGCTGGTTCGAAGTTTGGCACGGGGATTGTTGTAACTGATGCTTGTGAGCTTTCTGAGTGACGTAGGAACATGCGTCATAGACGTTAGGAACATGCGTCATAGCTTTCGAAATTAAGTTACGACCGCTTCTTTTCACGTCTTCCCTCTTTGTCATTGGTCACTTTATCATTTGCGTAGCTAACAGTGTCGTTAAACAGACAACATAAATATACAAGTGTATCTTCCCGTCTTAAATCTAGGTCTCAAAAAATGTTTAAAACAGTTGTTGACATCCCTGTGCGTGCTACATGTTGCGGTTGCTCCACTATCAGAATTTGATGATGCTGCAAACAATACTTTTGAAGAGTACAGCTGTAAAGGATTCAGATTAATTACTTTTTTATTTGTCAGATCAGAACACCAGGTCAAAGTGTTGCTTGGGACGTTGATGTTTCGTTGTTGTAAATCTGTACATTATTATTATTTTCGAGTTCATAAAGTATGATTGGTGAAATTTAGCCGCGAAACATGATTTGAGAACAGCAGGACATCTTTATTAAAACAGGCGCAAAGTTCATATGTGCAAAAGTCAAAACCCTAGTGGCTGATTGGCGGGACTAAGTAAGCTTTAGAATAAAGTAGCATGTTGTGTAATGTGGATGGGTTAGAAGGGTGGAGGAGACGTATATCCTGACTTATTCCTGAAATGATCTACCAGCATCCGAAAACCAATCCATCTTCCTTCTTGTGTTTATTATTCTACATCGTGTATGCTGTTGCATGCTTTCTGTCTTCTCTCGTTCCGTCTTGGCTAACATCTCTCCCGCCTCTATGCTTGTGGAGTGACGTCAACATTGACCTTCAGAGGGTCGCCAGGACTCGAAGCCACTGCCCTCGTTCTTCTATAAAAATAATACGAAAATAAAAGAAGGCACGAGGAGATATTTAGAGGTTACGAACATGGGTTGTGGTAAATGATTGCAACCAGACGATGCCCTGTATGTGTTGCGTGTGTGAATTGCAATCCGACGGAGCCAAGACTTTAAAAGTGTCCTCCGTATTTATGGGTTTCTGGTGTGTGTAAGCCTGTTAAAATGTTTAGTTCTCTAACCATTTCCTACCGCTAATCGATCATCGATAAATAGTAACTTAATTTTATAGGTAAGTAACTATCTAATGCATCATTAAATTATTGGTACCTTGTGATTGAAGAACAGACGCTGCAAATTCGGAGATATCTCTTAGTTTGTAGTTAGGAGTCGCTGTACCAAGCAGTATATCAGAGGAAGAAATTAGATACCGACCGCACAGTGAGTATATGGTCAGTGAAATTCGAGGTTCTGACGACGGTGGCTGTGAACAGTGATGTCTTCGGCATGTGATGTTGTGTAGACTGATGGACGTGTACCGATATTTCAGATAGCTATTTTTTGTCGTATCCTGGACGACAGCAGTTCGGAGAACGTAACTAGGAATCAAGAAAATTTAAGTTTTGTGGCTTGTTACGCCGGATGTTCGGCATCCCGGCTGTAAGAATCTGAAATCTTGTGGGATGCAAGAAAATTACGACACATAATGCCATTGGTTAGAGATACGCAGAGACCCACCAGTACAGGGAGTTCAATTGAAAACCGAACCCAGACGTACGACAAGCTTAGCGGCCTTATAGCAGGATTCAATCCGCAAAGTCCTGCAGCCAGGAATGTGCGCGTAAGTAGGTGTGTTTCTGCAGTATGAGAGGTGGAGTTGGGGGTAGTGGTCTGCTGTTTGTTGTCTACTAGCTGCAGTCACGTGACTGAGGTAGGAAGAACATAATGTTTGTGAGACTGGCACCTTAGGTTGTCGTGTAAAATGACGGGGACTTTGTGGATGTAATCCTGCTTTACATCTAGCACCGCATGTTAGAATCTGTGTTGGAAATGACCCCCTCAAGCTCTCAGATATTGCTTGATTTCGAAGTAACGGAAACACCGGAAAAACTATCTACTGAATTTCCTCCGACCCCTTTTTGTAGTTAACGTCCTAATAGGGTATTGAGGAGAATTTTGGGGCCTAAAGGGACGAGGTAACAGAGGAGTGGAGAAAACTACATAATGAGGAGCTTAATGATCTTGTACTCGTCACCCAATATTGTTCGGGTGATAAAATCGAGAAGAACGAGATAGGCGTGGCATGTAGCGCGTATGGGGGAGGGGAGAGGCGTGTACAGGGTTTTGGTGGGGAAACCTGAGGGAAGGAGACCACTTGAGAGACCCAGGCTTAGATGGGAGCATAATATTAAGATGGATTTTCAGGAAGTGGAATGTGGGGGTATGGACTGGATCGAGGTGGCTCAAGATAGGGACAGTTGGCGGGCACTTGTGAACCCGGTAATGAATCTTCGGGTTCCATGAAATGCGGGGAATTTCGTGACTGGCTGAAGACCGGTTAGCCTCTCAAGAAGGACTCGGCTCAAAGGAGTAAGTAAGTAAGAATATAGGTTTCCGCCATGAAAAACCTTTGTACCAAACTGCACTGCATACTGACGAACAAAAATGTGCGTAAGGCTGCGGCCACACAGGGCATAGCGTACGCCATGTACGATATGTTTGCTATGCACGGGAAAAATAGCTGCCTTTACGGACAACGTAAGGGGCCACCCAAAACTGCATACCCTATGTACGCCATGTTGGCGATGTAGCTACGTCGCCGTGTTGTTTGATTTGCCGCTATATTTTTAAAATGTCGCTGAGGACGGGCATGCGCAGTAGATCCCATGCAGTCACGTGCAGCCGGCAATACGTAATTTGTTGTCTGTTGCGTCAGTTCAGAGATATGTTTAATTGAGTTTAATTGTGTGTTGTGTATATTCTGAATAATGTCCCTGGAGCAATTAATTGAAGAGGTGAGGAAATACCCATGCCTCTGGAATTAATCCAAGGAAGAATACCGCAATCAAAACATACGGGATAACGCCTGGGAGAGGATTTCTGGAGAAGTGAAAAAAAAACAGGTAAATACATTTCTAATTTTAATTTTTATTGTAAAATGCAAGCTCTAAATTTAATAGGTAGATGTTTATCCAAAAATTAAGTATACACAAGTATTTTTACTAATTCACACGATTCACTACTCTCTTTTGCCACTCAACGCGGCCTTCATCGG
>JGI20166J26741_11957807_pt1 | contig 19589 bp, 28 predicted proteins | sample TergutCu122P5_FD_26741 | JGI IMG/M metagenome (IMG submission 26741)
GTCCATCATCAGGGCGACGTCGACGGCGCCGGTGGCGCCGCCCGGGCTGAGGTAGGTGCTCGCGGCGCCCATGGTCAGGTTGGACGCGGCTGCGGCGGCGGCCCCTGCCGCCGTGTAGCAGGCCCAGGTCGTCGGCGGGGCGTGGCTGATGGTCCCGTTGGCGGCCGTCATCAGCGCGCTCTGCTGGGCCGTGGCCGTGGCGGCCGCGTTCTCGGCCACCGGCGCGAGCCCGTTGAGCGCCCGGAAGAAGTTGACGGCTGTGACCGTGGCCTCGCGGGCCGCGACCGACGTGGTGCCGGCGCTGCACGGCGACGTCGTGCCGGTCCAGCCCGGCGGGACCTGGGCGGCAGGGAGGAAGACGTTGCGGAAGGCGTCCTGGACGGCCTGCCGGCTGGTCGTGTCGACGGTCCCCGACCAGGGGGCGGCCTGTGCCGCGGGGGCCGACGCCAAGCCGGTGCCGATGACCGCCAGCAACGAGACGAGGAGGGCTGCGGCAGCCGTGCGACGGGGGGGTTGGTAATTTTTCATTGCAGTTTTCTTTCGGGGTCGGGCTCCGTTCTGTCGGCAGTCGCAGACCGGTTCGCTTCGATGTCGGGTTTCGGCTGCCAGCAGTCTATTCCTCGGCGTTCTCGATGATCCCGAAAAGGCTTCGGACCGTTCGACCGGTGCGTCGCGTCCTCGTCCTAGACCGAGCAGGCCTTGACCGTCGAGTCCTGTTCACGGATCCAGACGAGCAGCGGCAGGTCGACCTCCTCGAGGACGGTGTAGAGCCTGTCGTCCCAGTACGAGTCGACGTCGTCGACGTCGTCAGCGGGTTCCTCCGTGAGCCGATCGCGGAGGCCTCTGCCGACGAGGCCGTCGGAGCAGAGGCCGCGGACGAACCAGACGGTCCTTGACCGGGAGTCATCGAAGGCGACGTGGTGGGTGAGCTCGTAGCTGCGCTTGTCGACGACGATCAGCCAGTAGAGGACCCGTGGCTGGGCCCCGGTGCTCGTTTCGTTCACGGCAACGGCCTTTCTCGGTGGTGGGGACGCGGTGCTCAGGAAGCCGGGGACGAATGGGACGTGCTTGCACTCGGGCTTCCTAGGGCTGTGGTTACTCCAGGGAGGGTTCGATCAGTTCAGCGTGTACTCGAAGAAGCGGACGATGTAGGCGCGGGCACCGGACTTGCTGGCCGGCACGCGGAACTGGCGGTTGCCCTGGATCTGCTGGTGACCGATCCACAGCCCCTCGCCGTGACGGTCTGTGTGGTACTCGGTCGTGTACGTCCGACCCTCGGGGTCGGTGCCGGTGAGCGTCCAGGAGACCGCCGCGCCGTCGCGGTGGATCTGGTTGATCTGGGATTCGCTGCCGGACTTGGCGGTGTAGGTCTTGGTGGTGGTCATGTCCGGCTCCCTGTTGTCTTGATGTGTGGTCTTTCGTCGGTGAGCGCGGGCGATGCTCAGGCCGCAGGCACGAACGGGACGCGCTTGCAGCCGGCTTGTTCGGAGCGGGCGCGAATGACGTGTCCCAGGACGGCGCCGCTGCGGTTGACCACGACGATCGTGCGGTCGGAGAAGAGGACGTCGACGGTCCGCCCGGCGTAGCAGCGGCCGACGTTGATGGCGTAGCCGCAGGCGTTGATCCGGCCGTTCTCCTGGACGTAGCGGGCGGCCTGCCTGAAACCGGTGCGACGGGGCGGCTCGGACGGCCAGCAGGGGTCCTCGTCGCCGAGCCCGTCCGCGTAGGCGCGGACGGGCTCGGCGCCCTTGAAGCTGCGGTTCGGGCCTCGTGATGGCCTCTTCGGCCGGTTCTGGGCGGTGAGCCGCTCCATCAGGCCGGTCTGGCTCTCCATCAGCGCGACCGTCCGGGCCACCAGGGCCGTCAGCTGTCCATCGGCGTCGTTCTTGGCCCTGGCGAAGCTCATGCGTACTCCTCGGGCGGGTAGATGCGGATCTCGGTGTTCGGCGCCCCTGGGACGAGGATCTCCTCGATCAGCGCGCGGACGTCGGGCCAGCGCAGGCCGCCTAGACCGCAGCCGAGGGGCGGTACGGCGATCGACGCGATGCCGCGGTCTTCGCAGACGTCAGCGAGGCCGTGCAGGCCGGCGCGGACCCATTCGAGCCTCGACGGGTCGCGCCAGTGGTCCTTGGTGGGGAAGCCGACGAGGAAGCGCGGCACCGGTCCGCGGATTGGGTACAGCATCACGCATCCGGGACGGAGGGAGCCGTCGCGGCAACGTCGCCGGTACTCGGCGAACATGTCGGGGTAGCGCTCCTTGAACTGCAGGGCGAGGCCCCTGCCCATGGCGCCGACGCAGTTGACGGGGTTGACGAGGGCCTCGGCGTCGTCGTCGAGGAGGTTGCCGTGCTTGATGACGACGCTCATCGTCGTCCTCCCTCGTTGATGATCGGGAAGTGCGTGTCCGGGTCGCCGCCTTGGGCGGCGACGGTGTTGCGGGTCGTGCAGCGTGGACAGTAGTGGGTGGCGCGGGGGCGGGTGGGCGGTCCGGCCCCGTACGACCAGAAGGAGTCGCGGGCCTGGACCCAGGCCGCTCCTAGCGAGTCGGTGCCGGGTCGTGCCCTGAACTCCGTCCCGCAGTCATTGCAGACGAGGCTGATCCTGATGGTCACGGGCGCGGTCCTTCCAGGGTGTAGACGGGGCACCCGAATCTCAGGTGCGAGAACTTCGCGCCGGGAAGCAGTTCTAGGGCGGCTCGGGTGCCGTTGACCGGGTCGGCGTCGACGTCGAGCATCACGTAGGAGCCGGCGCGTAACAGGGCCGTGCACTTCAGCTCGTCGACGCGGCGGCGGTCGTGCTGGGCTGTCGAGGCGGTCATGGCTTTCCTTCCTTGACGAGCGGGACGACGTTCGGTCATCTGCGACGGCCGTCGTCGACCGCCCAGGACTCGTGATGGGTGGCGCTCGGGACGTCGGTGCCGCTGAAGCAGTCCGTCGATTCGAGGCAGTGGTAGACGGTCGGCGTGCTCATCTGGCGGAGTCCCTCTTCGGGACCAGTAGTGACCACCCCTCGGCGCACGCGGTGAAGCCGAGGGACTTGAGCCGGGGGCAGCCTGCGGCGGTCTCGACCACGACTCGGTCGCCTGGCGTGGCCTCGTACTCGGCGACGCGCTTCACGAGCTTGCCGGCGAGGTTGAGCCACTTCTTCGCGGAGACGCCGTCCTGGACCCACAGGCACGTGACGATCCATCGGGACGCCCCGTCGGGGCGGAAGGCGGCGATGCCCACGGGTTCGCGCCCGGCGATCAGGACGACCGTGGACTGTTCTTTGAGCGTGTCGGCGAAGGCCTGGAGCGGCATGTCCCGGGACACGGACAGGTAGGCGCCCTCGATCGCGGGACGTGCCATGGCCCAGTCGGCCGGCGTCGTCAGCAGCTTGGTGAACAGCTCGTCCCGTGATCGCGTCGTGCCGTCGTCCCAGTCGTGGACCGGCGGCGGGCTCCCGTAGGGGGTGCTCCTGGCGACGAGCGAGCACTGGTAGCGGTGGGGGTCGACGCGGTCGATGAGCCCTCTCCGGGCAGCCGTCCACAGCGCCATGCCGGCCGTCTCGGCCGACGGCGCCCGGCCGTGGGTCCAGGACTGGACCAGGTCGTCGGGCGACCAGACCTTGTACGGGCGGGAGTTGACGATCTGGGCCGCCGTGCTCACCGGGACGACCGTCGTGCGTTTGACGAGGGCAGTGGCCATGGCCTGGTTCCTCTCTGCGATCGGGGGTCCGTCCGCGACGGACTGTCCTGTCCTTCCCGGCGCGGCTCCGCCGCGCGAGCTGTGGCTCTCGTCGAAGCCTCGTGGTGTTCCAAGCGTTTCGTCACGGAGAGCCCTCGTACGGCTCCCGCAGCGGCCCTGGCCGCTGTCGGTGACACCGTTGAGGCATGTGGAGTGACACCTGAGACGCTGTCGTCGAAGGGGTCACTCCGCGGTGTCCTTCCTGCATGGCACCCCGAGCGCAGCGAGGGGCGACCGAGCGGAGCGAGGGAGTGAAGAGCGCTCCCGGCTCTGCCGGGCACCAGAAGTGAGCGGAGCGAACGTCGCCGAAGGCGTCTGGTGTCAGCGCTCTTTATGCTCTTTCCTCTTCGGACTCATGTAGCTGATGAAGAGGCGGCGCCGAAGGCGGTTTTGGTCGTTTGACCAGGGGTGATGTTTGTGGCAGACCCCGTGCTACACGGACGGAGTTCGTGTAGCAGTGTGGCAGATGGGGTGTCGTCCCTGGTCGGAGCCGGTGTGTCCGTGTAAGAGGTGGCGCCGTAGGTGACACCTCGCCACATTTGGTCCTTACGGGGCCGGTGCTGGCCGCCGCAGGCGTGCCGGCTACCGGGTCTCGGCCCCCGGCGTCGCTTTCATGGCCCGTCCGTGCTCGTCGAGCGGGGCCGACGGTGCCATCGGCTCGGCCGAGGGGTGTTGGTGTCACCGTCGTGGGGGTTTCGGTGTCGTTCTCGATGCGGTCGGACGACGCTCCGGCGACTGCTGTGTGTGCCTCCCGGCCTCGGCCGCGGGGAGGCCGTGCCGTCGTGCGGCGTCCGGTGCGGCTCGTCGGCCGTACTGGTTCGTGAGCGGCCTTCGTGCACGGGACTCCGGTGCCGTGCGGCGTCGTCGAGCTCGTCGATGACGGCGCTGGAGGCTGGTCAGAGCGCGCGGTGCGGTTCCGGGGGCGTGCGCGCGGCCACCTCCTTCGCGCCTGCGGCGCTCGTCGGCGGCTCGAGGCTGGTCTTGACTCGTTTACGGGTACTCGGTCACGAGTACGACGAGGGCCGGTCTTCGGTCCGTCGACGCGGTATCCGGTCCCGGATACCGCACCGCGGACGTCCGCAGCGGTGCGGCGGCTCAGGTCGCTCACGCTGGTCCGGAGGACCAGCGCCCGGCAACGACGCAGTGCTGCGATCGTTCGCAGCAGTTCTGCAACTGGTTTTCGCAGTTCTGCAGCAGTTTTGTTACTGTTGTGCGGCTCAGGCCGCCAGAGCTGTGCGCGTACGACGAGGGAACTGAGGCGCCGTAGGCGACGCCCGTTCCCGAGGAGGGTGCGCACAGCTCTGATGACAGGCGTGTCGGTTGTTCGCAGCAGTTCTGCAACTGGTTTTCGCAGTTCTGCAGCAGTTTTGTCACTGTTGTGCGGCTCAGGCCGCACGATCTCCGAGAAGCGGAGCGGCGAGGAGATCGACCCGGTGTGACGGTTTCGCTGCTGCAGTGCGGTTCTGAGTGCGGTCTGCGACTGTTCGGAGCGACTTTGAGATGGTTGAACGCAGTTCTGCGACGGCCAGCGCGGCGATTGTCCTCGAGGTGTCACGTCGATGCCACCGCGCAGTGTTGAGTGCGGTGTGCGACTGTTGTGCGCAGGTCTGAAGTTTGGATGCGCGGATGCGTGATCGTTGGGCTCCTGGCCGGCGGTCGGTGTGCCAGCCTGATCAGTCGCTCGGTGTCGAGCGGGACGGACGGGGTGCCGCTAGTGGGGCCGAGCGCGGTACTGCGACGTCCCTGCGCAGGTCCGAGGCGGTCCTGTGCGTGGATCGTGCTGTTCTGCGATCGTCAGCCGCGCCCGTCGAGGACCTTCGCGACGGCTTCGGCGCACTTCCCGACCGTCGCGAACGTGGGCGGGGGCCGCCTGCTCTGGTCGCTGCTCGTGGACGCGGCGTGCCTCGGCCTGTCGGGGACGTCGGGGGCCGGCCTCGACGGACCGTCGGACGCGTCGGACGAACTGCAGGTCCACCTCGCGTGCTGGGCGAAGGCACTGTGCGAGCTCGGGTCTGGGGAGGGGGACGACGATGAGTGACGGACCAGGTCATCCGTTTGCACGGGCGTTGGACACGATTCGCACGATTCGGTACTGGTGCGGATTCAGTACTGGTGCGCCGTCTGCGGCTCGTCCTGGCCCCGTCTCGAGCACTCGGTTGGTGACGGCAATGAGCAGGGCCTTGTCGCAGGACGACGTCTGTCGTCAGGCGCGGGGGGCCCTGACCCGTGCCGTCGAGCACGCCGCTTCGGGCGAGGAGGCGTCGGCCGTCCAGTCGTTGCACGAGGCGCGGGACCTACTGCGGCAGTTCGTGGTTCTGCCGGTTGGTTCGCCGGTGGATGTCGCGGCTGATCTACTGGTCTCGGCGATCGCCTCCTTCTGTGTCGGCGTCCTCGCTTCGACGGGCGCCCTGCAGTCCGTCGCCCAGCAGTGCTGGGAGCGGGCTTTCACCGCCGACGCCTCCTCGGAGTCTTTGGTCATGATGGTCAAGCTGATGGCCCACTCGGTCGCGAACGGCGGCGACGGGCGGGCGCCTCATGACGACTAGTGGGGACAAGCTGCCCGGTGACCTGGCGTTTCTTCGCGACGACCTCGTCCGCAGGCTCGCCGTCGGCGAGCGAACAGGTCTTCGACTCGGTCAAGGGGATCGACGTCCCGACGGTGGACGTGCCGCCGGGCAGGTCGATCGAGTGGCCGGTCGCGTACGCGGTCGCCGATTCGGGGGACGTCACCATGACGGTCGACCTGATGGCCCTGTCCATGGGCTACGCCAAGGCGATGTTCGTCAGTTGAGGACTCTTGGCGGTCGACGCTGGCCCTGCGGTTCCGTGACTGGAGAAGGGACCCCTCCCGGCTTGCCGGGAGGGGTCCCTTCTCCGTGCGGCCCTCGTTCACGGCCTCTCGGCGTCGTGGCATGTCGGTCGCTTCGTGTACCAGTCGATCCACGTCTTTCTGCCGTAGGCTGGTGCGGTTCTCAACTTCCGAAGACGGGAGGGCGCGTCGTGGACCGCTCGAAGCGTTCGCCGAACCGCGCCGACGGGCTGCTGCTGGCGCTGACCGGCGCGCTGGTCGCCGTCGCCGCGGTCGGCGTCGTGGCGCTCTTCGGGTCCGCGCCGGTTCCGCCGTCGTTCGTAGGCGGGAGCCCGGCCACGGCCTCGGGCGTGGCCGTCGTGCTCGCGCGCCCGTCCGGCTCCTAACGCGCAGTCCGTTCCGGCCGCCCGGCGCGCCCCCGGTGCTAGGATCGCTGGTAAACCAGTCGAATCGAGCGGCGGGAGCGGGCATGGGCGGCGTCGAGGGGACCACCGGCGGGGCGGGCGGCAGGCCGAAGGGGTCGCCGCCCCCCTACGCGCCGGGCGGCTTCGCCGGGGAGCCGGCGATTCTCGGCGGTCTCGATGGCGGCCGTCCTCCTCAGCCGGCCCAGCGGTCGGCGGTCGGCGGCTTCGTCGAGTCCCACCGGTGGGCGGTGCCCGCGGCGGCCGTCGCCGTCGCGCTGGTGCTGCTCGCGGTCCTCGTCTCTGTCGTCGCCTCGGCCATGCGCGGCCCGGCACCCATCGTGGCGACGCCGACTCCGACGCCCGCCGTGACGCCGGCGCCTGTAGTCACGCCGTCCGGCGTGCAGGTGACCACGATGCCGAGCCCGGCGCCGGTCGGGCCGGGCACCACGCTGGGCCCTTCCCCGCAGTACCCCGGCAGCACCGCCCTGGTCCCCGGGAAGTTCACGGTCGGCGAGCCGTCGGTCGTGAAGAACCCCGACGGCACGACGGCGGAGGGCCCCGTGCCGATCGGGCCGGGGCGCTACTCGGCGGCGCCGGCCGACCCGAAGTTCGCCGGCTCCCTGGCGGTCACGCCCGTCGACGCCGTCAACGGCTTCGTCGTCAACGAGGCCGTCGGCGGCGACGCCGGCGTCCCGACGGTGGTCGTGGTGCTGGCGCGGGGCGACGTCGTGCAGGTCGCCGGGGCGCCGCTGGTGCTCACCCCGGTCACCACGGTGCTGGTGACGGCGCTGACGACCGGGCGCTGGAGCGTCCCGGGCGACATCGCCCCGGGCAGCTACACGGTGGCGGCGGCGACCGGCCGGTTCGGCAACCTCATCGTCTACTCCGGCGGGAAGATGGTGTCCAACAAGATCCTCGGCGGCGACTACGGGGCCGCCTCGGTCGACGTGACCCTGGCGGCCGGCAACGAGGTCGTCGTCACGGGGATGCCGTCGGCCACGTTCACGATGGCCGGCGGCACGGCGGCCCCGACGACGGCTCCGCCGGCGCCATCCACGGACGCCCCGTCCGCGGCGCCGGAGACCCCTCCAGCCGGCCAGCCGACGACGGACGTTCCCGCGCAGCCGTCCCAGTCGACGACGGCGACCGGCTGACGGACGTGGCCCGACTCGGGCCACGTCCGTGCCTCTCCGTACGGACGCCTGGCGCACGTTGCGGTTGATATACCAGTGTATTCAGGGTGTAGACTCCTGATCACCAGTCGAAACCGAACGTCGCCCTGACGGGAGCGTCCTGCGCGTGCCCGGCTTCGACCGCTTCGCACGAAAGGGGTACGTGAAATGTCGGTCACTCGTAGGGCGAGGGCACTGGCGGCCATGCTGCTGTCGGTGGCCCTGGCGGCCAGCGGGCTGGCGCTGATGGCGATGCCGGCCTCGGCCCAGGAGGTCTCGACGATCGCCGGCGGGTGGGCCGCCGCGTCGCCGCCCACGTCGGTGCCGTCCGGCACCCCGGTCCCTGCGGCCTTCTACGTCAACCTGAACGACGACCGCGGCGCCAGCGGCGCCCGGGAGAACTACACGGTGACGCTGACCGCCGGCCACGGGATGTTCGACCAGATCCCGGGCAACTGCCGGACGGACTCGGGCGCGGTCCCGAAGTCGACCCTTAGTAAGGACGGCAGGACGGTGACGTGTAACCTCGGGACCGTCTCCTACGGCACCGCCATGCGCATTGGCTTCGTCGTCGTGGCGAGCGGCGTGACCGGCGACTCGATGACCGCGAGCGCGGCGAGCGATTCCGGCACGGTGGCGCTCCCGCCGATCGGCATCACGTCGGTGCCGATGCTCGACGTCATCGGCAATGCCGCCTACGGCAGCTCCAACGGGGACGTCGTGGGGTCGAGCTACTTCGAGTGGGGCGTGGCCTACCCGGTCGACGGCGTTCAGCCTTCCGGGGACATCACGTTCAGCGTCGAGTTCCAGAGCCCGCAGAAGGGACCGGCCGCCTACACCGACCACGGCTTCCGTGTCGTCGGCGCCGGCACCCCGTCGGGATGCCGCTGGAGCACGGGCAACGGCTCGTCGACCATCCCGCCGACGGTCGGTGCGGGCTACGACCTGACGCCCGCGTCGTGCACGGTCGTGCCTAATCCGAGCGTGCCGAACAAGTGGGACGTGACCGTCAGCGGATACGACATCCCGTCTGTTCCGCCGAAGGTCTCCGGCAACGGCACGTCGCTGCCGACCGGCCAGGCGGTGTTCCTGTCGGGCGAGTTCGAGGTGACGTCCGACACCCCGCTGGGAACGCTCGGCGGACACGTCTACTACACGAACACGACTCCCGGCTGGACCGAGCCCGACACGTCGAACAACGTGACCGGCTTCACCTGGACGTCGACCGGCGGCGCGGCTGCGGGCTACGGGCCCACCGCCAACCACCTCGAGTGGGCGGCCGACCTGTTCATGCCGATCGGCGCGGGGAACCCCGTCGACACGGGCAACTCCTACACCCAGGCCTGGACGCAGTCGTCGACGTCGTCGAGCTGCCTGATGGTCACCGGCAACCAGGAGCTCCTCGCCCGCACGCCTGCGCCGCCCTCTGTCCCCGGGTTCAACCTCGCGCTGTGGTCCCGCGGCGACAGTGGCAACCGCGTGTTCGTCACGGATCTGGCGCAGGCCCTCCTCGACGCCGGCGCGATCACCGTGCAGACGTCCGACCAAGCGGACCTGCGGGTGTGGGAGACCGCCTGTGACGGGGTCGAGACGTGGTCGGCGCCGACCGTCCTGAGCTCGGCCAACACCGACGCGCAGTTCCTCAGCAGCGGGCTGGTCCACCTCCCGGACGCCGGGAGCGTGACCGCGGAGATGTTCACGATCGACTGGTCGAAGAAGTGCGGCGACCTGACGTGCGGAGAGCTCGCCGACCGGGACGGCCTGGTCGGCCTCAACCTGGCGGGCTACGCGAAGGTGGTGTCTGGGAACGTGGGCGACGACCTGTGGGTGGCCGGCTCCGCGCTCAACCCGGTGACCGGTGCGTGGGTCGGGCCTCAGGACAGCGTGAAGATCACCGCCACGCCGGCGACCGCGGCGTACTCCACCACGACCGGGCTGCTCGACTACGGGCAGGTGGTCGGAGGCATCCCGTACGTCGCCAAGGCCGCCTCCGTCTCGGCGGCGTCGAACGGGGACTCCGTCGGGTGGACCGTGACGACGTCGTTCCGGCAGACGTCCGGCGGCACCCTCGGCACGTACCAGTGGTCCGTGGTCGACACACTGCCGCTGGGCTTCGCGTACGTCGACGGGAGCGCCTCCGGGCCGTCGACCGCGGTCGGGCCGGTCGTCGGCGAGGACTCCTCGGGCCGGCAGACGTTGACCTGGGACGTCAAGGACGTGGCCAACCACGACAGCGCCATCGAGTACCGTACGACGGTGTCGGGGGCTGACACTGGGACATACACGAACACCGCGGCAGCCCCCAACCCGCTGGTCCCCGGCAACGTGGCGACGGCGGCCGGCGGCAACCTCGCCTCGGCGTCGGTCGCCGTGTGGAACCAGGCCGACACGGTGCTGACGAAGACGGCGCTGCGGCCGAGCATGGTCGCGGGGGACCAGTCCTCGAACCAGTGGCGCATCGAGCTGCTGAACCAGGACTCGACCAGCCAGGCCGTGACCGACGTCATCGACGTGCTGCCCTACACGGGCGACGCGAACGGGTCGAGGTTCTCCGGGACCTACACGGTGGACGGAGTGTCCGCCACGATCCCAGGGACGGGCCCGGCCCCGACGGTGCTCTACTCGACGGCGGCCCCGGGGAGCATCGACGTCGACCCCGCCGCCGCGAGCAACGGCGGCCTGGGCATGACGACCCCGGTGTCCACGTGGACGTCCGCTAAGCCGGCGAGCGGCATCACGGCGATCAGGGTCGTCGGCTCCGACCTGCCGACGGGTGGGACCGAGGCCGTGGTCGTCGACTGGACGGCGGTCGGCGTCAGGATCGGCGACGTCTACGAGAACGTCGCCTACGCACACACGAGCGGGACGGTGCTCCAGATGGTCAAGGCGGCAGCCTCGACGCTGGTCGCCGACGGCTCGAAGCTGCAGACGCACAAGACGCTCGTCGCGGCGAGCGGCTACGGGCCGGGCGACACGGTCATGTGGAGGGTCGAGGTCAGGAACGCCTCGGGGAGCGACGCCCTGGCCGTGGTGGTCAAGGACGCGCCTGGCGCCGGGCTCGACCCGTCGACGGAGTGGGGCGCCGACCTGTCGCAGGGCAGCGTGGACGCCTCGAGCGGGAACTGGGACGTCGGCACCCTGAAGGCCGGCGCGACCGCGACCGGGACGGTCACCGCCACGATCGCCAAGGGCTACCTGGCGGGGACGCCGGTCGAGAACCGGGCGCTGGTGTGGAACCCGTCGAACCCGTCGCTGTCGACGTGCGCGCCGAACGACTCGGTGGCCTCCGACACGGACCAGTGCGACGTCACCGGCATCCCGCTGCTCCAGGTGCACAAGTCGTTCGTCTCGGCGAGCGGCTGGGGCCCGGGCGACACCGTGGCATGGCGGGTGGAGGTCCGCAACGGCAGCGTCTCCGACGCGGACGGCGTGCGGGTGTCCGACCTCCCCGGCGCGGGCCTGGCGGCGGGCGGGCGCGCGTGGGGCGACCTGCCGCAGGGCAGCGTCGACCCCGGGACGGGCGACTGGCTGGTCGGCACGCTGAAGGCGGGGCAGACGCTCGCCGCGACGGTCGTCACGACGATCGCCGACGGCTTCGCGGCCGGCGGCGAGCTGGCCAATCAGGCGTCGGCCAGCAGTCCGCTCGCGCCCTGGCGCGGGGCCTGCGCCGCGAACGCCGACGTGCTCTCCGACGTCGACCAGTGCGACGCGGCCGAGCAGTCGACGTCACTGCTGCAGGTCCACAAGGCCGTCAAGCTGACGACCGGCTGGTCGAAGGGCTGGAAGGTGACGTGGACGGTCGAGGTCCACAACGGCGGGGCGGCTCCGGCGTCCGACGTGGACGTCACGGACGTCCCGGGCGCGGGGTTCGACCCGAACCACGCGTGGGACGTGCCCGGCCAGGGGAGCATCGACCCGGTGACGAACGTCTGGCACGTCGGTGCGCTCGCCCCCGGGCAGACCGTGACCGACACCGTCCAGACGTGGTTCTCCGGGGACGTGCGGGGCGGTGCGTCGTACGAGAACCGCGTGACCGTGTCGAGCCCGATGCTGCCGAGGGCGGACGCCGACGGCTGCGTCGCGGACGACGCGGTGTCCTCCGACACCGACCAGTGCGACGTCCGGTCGGTCCAGGCCCCGCTGCCCAGGGGCGCCGTGACCGGCGATCCGGTGCCGGCGCCGGGGCTCCCGTGGACCTTCTGGGGCGGTCTCGGCCTGCTCGTCGTCGCCCTCGGCGGCGGATGGCTCGGGCTGCGGCAGGCCCTGAGAGGGCGGCCTCGCAGGGTCTGGGGCTGAGGCCCCGCAAGGGTTCGACGAGGACGCACCCCTCTGACTCGTCGGACATCGCTCGGCGTCCACCCCTCGTCGAGTGAGCGGAGAGAGGCCGTGAGCGCCAGCTCGCGGCCTCTCTCCGTGCCCGGGCGAGGCACGGTCGGCACAAGTCGCAGCTCTGAGCCTGAGATGCGCGTTTCTGCCTCGTAAACGAGGCAGAAACGCGCACATCGGTGATATGCTGGAGGAGCAGGCGGGAGGCCCGTCGAGCGCGAGCGCGAGGAGGAAGCATGGTCGACCACGACGAGACGGCGGGCGGGAAGCGCCTGCGCCGACCAGCCGTGAGCATCCCGCCGGACGACGAGGTCACCCGCCGGTGGTGGGAGGCGCAGGTCCGCCCCAGCGACTCGGTGCGCGTCCTGGTGCACCGGTACGTCGCCGACCACGGCTGCACGGACGCGGTGGCGACGGCCCTGTCGCAGGGCGGGCCGTCGACGGCAGCGCCGGAGGCGCGCTTGCCCAGGCAGCCGGCGCACCTGGCAGCGCCGCCGCGGCCCTCAGGGGCACCGGCGACAGCGTCGCGTGCCCAGGCGGTCACGGATGTCCCTGCGACGTCCCAGGAGGCCGTCCAGTCCTCCGTGGAGGATTCCCGGACGCCGTCCGGGCGCCAGCTCGACATGGGCGACATCTTCGCCCACTGACCCACCACGACTAGAGGACAGGAACACCGATGGAAGAGACCCACCTGATCGTCGCCGGGATCGACGTCGGCAACGGCTACACCAAGGCCGTGCTGCAGACGCGCACGCCGGGCTCGCCCCTGGCGGGCACGAGCGACGTCGTCGACCTGCCGAGCAGCGTCGCCGTCCTGACGCGGCCCAACGCGCTGCCGACGCCCGACGCCGAGGCGAAGGCCGTCATGGACGTCGAGCCGACCGGCACGGACGGCTTCTACAACGAGCTGGACTGCTCTTTCGCGTCCTCGCTCGTGCTCGACCACTACCGCCGCCTGTTTGGGCAGCGGTCGCTGACCGCCGACGCGGCGCTCGACTCCTTCGACATCGTGTCGCGCACGTCGAAGGCCCGCCAGCCGCTGGCCAAGGCGCTCGTGCTGGGCCTGCTGGCCGCCAAGGCGCTGCGCGACCACGTCCGTGTCCACGGTGAGCTGCCGGACGGCGAGCTGCGGGTGACGGCGCGCGTGGCGCTGCCGCTGCCCATCAACGAGTTCATGGCGCACCGCGAGGCCTTCGCGGCGGAGTTCCTGGCCCACGACCACATCTGCGTCATCGAGAACTTCGAGACCAAGGCGACCGTGCGGATCGCGTTCGAGGACGTGCAGGTCCTGGCCGAGGGCGCCTCGGCGCAGTACGCCATCCTGCGGCTCGGCGACGGCCTGGCCGACAAGATGCTCGCCGACGTCCGCCGGCACGCCGACGCGGCGTTGAGGGCCCAGTTGGAAGGCGTCACGGGGCACGACGTGCTGGCGGCGTCGAACACCGTCGGCGTCGACGTCGGCGAGGGCACCACGGACTTCCCCGTGTTCACCAACGGCCGGTTCAACCCGGACGCCTCGACGACGTTTCCGAAGGGCTGGGGAACCGTGCTCGAGAACGCCCTGCGCTCGATGTCGGACCAGGGCATCGAGACGGGCTTCATCGGGCGCCGCGACCTGGCGGAGTTCCTGCACCGGACCCCGAGCAAGCTGAAGCGCGGCCTACACGACCGCGTCGGCGCGATGGTCGCCGAGGAGGCGCGATTCTTCGCCGACGAGGTGGCGGAGCGGCTGGCTGCCGTCCTGCGGGCGGTCGGGGCCACCACCGAGGTCGGCTACGTCTACGGCGGCGGGGCCGGCCCGGTGCGCGACGCCCTCTACCCGGCCCTGACCGAGAAGATCGCCGCGATGAACACGCTGGGGTCGTTCCCGGTGCTCTACCTCGACGAGACGTACTCCCGCCACCTCAACCGCGAGGGCCTGTTCATCGCGGCGACGTCGCTGGCCGACCGCGCGGGGCGGTGAGCGGCATGACGGTGGGCGAACTGGTCGACGTCCTGCAGACGGGCATGAGCAAGGGCCGGATCTTCGTTGACGACCCTGTGCTCGTGCGGGACCTGTCGGTGCCTGACGAGGAGATGGAGGCCGGCGGCCAGGGCTATGCGGAGCTCGAGGAGGTCCTCGTCTTCGCCGGCGGCCCGAGGCTCCTGATCGGGGGCGAGTGAGGTGCCGCGTCGACAGCCACCCCTCGGGGCGCGCGGCGACTGGGTGTCCCCGTGGCAGGCCGTGCCGGTGGTGCTGGTGCTCTTCGTGGTCATGCCGCTGTGGTGGGTCGTGATGACGGTGAGCGACTTAGTCGCTCGGCTGGGCGACCGGTTCGTCGACCCGTGGAAGGACACGCCCGACTGGGGCAGCGGTCCAGTTTCCTCGGACTGTCCGAGACCGGGTGATGAGTGACGTGCCCGCCGTCGTCATGGAATCCTGCGCTGCCCGCGACCTGGTCGAGGGCTTCCAGCACGACGTGACGGGGTTCTGCGGCTGCGGCAGGCCGGAGGCGATGCTGTCCATCCTCCAGAAGCACCTCGAGGCGGCGGAGCCCGGCAGCGCCCTGGAGCTGCTGGGCTCGGACGACCGCGACCTGTGGATCGGCTACTGCCTGTCTGCCTGGAGACTGACGCTGCACGGTGGGTCGGTCTACGGCGGGTGGCTCAGCGACGACGGCAAGCTGTTGCTCGAGGCGTTGCGGGTGATGAACGGCTATGCCTGATCGCCCGCGCCTGGAGTCGGAGCGCTGGCTGGCGAGGGTCGCGGCCGCGCTGGCGGCCGTGCTGTTCGTCGCGGCGGTGGTCGTCCTGCTGGCGCTCGCGGTCGCCGACCCGAGCCCTCTCGGCGCGCCGATGCCGTGAGGGCGCCGGCCGTGCGGAGAAACGGACCCCGTCGCAGCATTGCTGCGACGGGGTCTTCGCCATCGTGGGGCGGCAAGCTGCCTAGTCGAGCTCGGCGTCGTGGCCGTCGTCAGGGGCGTCGTCCGGATCCGGCAGGTACTGTGCGATGCCGGGGTCGGGCCTCCTCTTCGGCCTCGGCTCCGTTGTCAGGCCCCGGAACTCCGGGGTCCCGGCTCTCGACAGGCCGAAGTCGACCTTCGCGACGTGCGGGTCGTCGGGGCCGGCGTTCATGTTGACGGAGTCGACGAGGTTGGCGGCCAGTCTCGACGTGTCGTCGTAGAGCTCGAGCTTCGGCGGTCCGTCGTGGTCGACAGTCAGGCCCTCCTTGATCGGCCTCGTGATGTACCACGTCTGGACGGCGTGCTGCTCGGCGAGGCGTTGGCCGTGCGACAGGGTCGGAGGAGGGTCGTAGCGGTTCAGCCCGTGGAGGTTGACCTCTTCACGACTGAAGTCCCGAATCTGCCGTGAGACGTTGCGCGGTGTCGTGCCGTGCTCCCGGCACCATCGGTCCTCGTCCTGCTGCAACGGTTCCAGCAGTCGTCTGTCGTGATCGGGATGGGGCACGAAGGCGTGCCGGACGGTCCTGTCGGCATCGACGACGAGATGGAGAGGCAGGGTGCGGTTCCAGTCGGCCCAGCCGATGAGGTCCTCGGTGCCATCTCGGTGCTTGATGCCGGCTACGGGATGGTTGTAGACGTTGGCCACCGAGCTGAGGTACTCGTGCTTGAGCGCCGACGGCTGCATCCTGGGCAGCTCTCGGCGCAGGAGGGCGACGACGCGTGCGGACTTGACCGCTCTGCGCTCCTCGGCGCCCGTCATGCCAGCCACTCCCTGTTCGACGCGGTCCTCGAGTCCACGTACGCCCGCTGCAGATCCTCGAACCGCTCTAAGAAGGCGTCCAGGACGTCGTCCGGCAATGAGCCCGCGAAGTCCTCGACGCTCGTCTCGCCGATGAACATCGAGTACGAGTCGTCCCGGTCTGCGCCGATCGGCTCCATCACCGCGGCGTACCACCGCAGGAACTCGTTCATGGTGGTCTCGGGGCTGCGCCACTGCGCCGCCAGCCGGTTCATCGCGTCTGGCGAGACGAGCTGCTGCAGCTGTTCGTCGGTGGCGCGGCCGGCGGCGATGTCTGCCATCGTCCCGTCGTCGATCCTGGTCATGGCTCCATCCTAGTTTTCGTGGGCTCGAAGCGACTTTCTGTCTGACTCGTTGCCCCTGTGGTCCTGCGTGCAAGTGCTCGTGAGGGTCGTCACGTCGACTACCGACTGAAGATGTTCATCCAGGATGGGATGCCGATGCCGAAGTTCAGGACAGCGATCGCGAGGATCAAGATGTACTGGGCGGTCAGCAGAGGCCTCTGAGCGGTCGATTCGCACAGTTTTGTCAGACGATTGTTGATGATCGTGAGGAGGATGGCGGCGATCGCGATGAGGAGCATGAGCAGGGATGAGATGAGCGACACGATGGTGGTTCTTTCTTTGTGGTTTGAGTCACCCCGTCACAGCTCGACGGGGCAGGCGCTGCGGAGGCGACGCGCGAAGAGCGCGTCGTCGAGGCCGACCGACTCGACGACCCATCTGCGCCGTCGCGGCGTCAGGACCGGGTCGAACCGGCCGTGGCAGAGGAGGCTGTCGAGTTCGAGCGCGAGCCGGAGGGCGTGCCGGCGGGCCTTGATCTGCCCGCAGGCCGGACGAGGGCCGACGAAGGCGCGGATTGTGCTCGTGAACCGCCTAGCGGCCTCGGCCGTGCCGGGTCGCAGCGCGTCGAGGAACGGGGCCCAGTGCGGGTGGACCGCCGCGACGGGCGACCAGAGGGCCTCGAGCGCCTGCGGCGAGCCGCTGCCCGCCAGTCCGACGAAGTCGTTGAGGGCGACGGCGGTGATGTCGACGCTGTCTGCGAGGCACTGGCGCGAGCGCTCGCCGTCGACGACGCGGTAGATGTCGAGGTCAGACGACTCGTTCGCCAGGCCGTAGAGGTGCGAGCCGTGGACTGTGTGGAGGATGACGGTGGTCATGCGAGATCCCCCTCCCGAGGGCTGTGTCTGTCATGGACCGTCGTGACGACCAGTAATCGGCGTCCGGTCGGCAGTCGAACGTTGTAGTTCGGTCGTCCACATGCGCCCGCTGACGGCCCTGCCGCGACGCCAAACCGCGTCGATCGTCACGTCCTGCCAGTGATGCCCGGTCGTCGTCTCGACGGCACGCTGCGATCGGTCGGTGAGTTCGTGCTTGGCGAAGGTCTCGTTGATCACCAGTAGGTAGACGCCCACTGCGAACGGGGCCACCACCAATATCAGGTTGAATACATGAGCGATCGCGAGTCCGACGAAGACGGCAATGCCGATGGCCATCAGGACGACGGCAGCGACAAGAGCTCGGTTTCTCGGCGAGCAGCGGCGCAGCTGCAGCGGGGCGACGTCCCACGTCCGCGTGAACCTGAGCGTGTGAGCGTCCCCCGCCTTCTCGACCCGGTAGCCCGCGTTGGTGAACCCGGCGGCGACCATGGACACCACTGTCGCCGCGTCTTCCTTGTCCGTCGGGCGGATCGCCCGGGGGAGCTGCCGTGCCAGGACCTTCAGGTCCACCGTGGTCTGCCCGCTGACCAGCGCCTCGTTGACCATGTTGGTCAGCGGTCGCAGGCACAGCGGCTCGAGGTCGAGCGGCGGGACCGCCTGTGCCGCCTCTTGGGCGGCGAGGGCCTCGTCGGGCACGACCGGGGCGGTGGCCTGCCGCCACAGGCGCTCCTGTCTGATTTCTGTCGGTGTCGCCGGGACATCCGGCATCGCGTGCTTGCTCACGTTGGATGTCTGCGGGGCGGCTTCGACGGGTGTGGGGATCACGGGCGTGAACCCGGCGCACGGGCATTTGTCGCAGCCGTAGAAGGATTCTGTGTGCCAGACCAGTGGGTGGCCGCACAACGTGCACGGCGTGACGTCGTAGCAGGGTCCGCCATGGTCGTAGAAGCAGCAGTTGCAGAGTCGGTCGCTGCTGTGCTCGCGCACTGGCGTCGATCGAGGCGTACAGCTCGTCCACGGCAGCGTCGAAGGTCGCCTGACAGTCTGTCGGCTCGCCGAGGTGGCTCTTGACGTCGATCTCGATCGAGAGGTGGGTCCAGTGGCGCCGGAGCTCTTTCGGCAGGATCGCCAGTGGATCGGTCATCGTGGTGGTCATTGTTCGTTCCTTCTTTCAGAACTCGTGGGCGAAGAACCAGGCGATCTCGCGTTTTAACTTCGCGACGTCGTCGACGATGCCGCCCCTGTAGTCGCTCCAGTTGCCGTTCTCGTCTATGAGACGCAGCTGGTATGAGAAGCGGCCGGTCGGGAAGATTTCGACTTCGATCTGTTTGCCCTCGAACCAGTTGGCCGGATGCGTCGTGATGGCGATGCTTCGACGGTCGCTGTAGGCCGTGGTCGTTCCATTGTCGGCTCGGAACCGTTCGTCTGCGGCCATTCCGAGGCGGTCGATGAGCTCCTGCGTGTCCATGTCGTGCATTCCCTTCGATTTTGATGATGTGGTTTCGCAGTTCCTCCGGACGGCGACGACGCCGTCCTCAGCTGCCGAGGCACTTCTCCAACGCCGTCTTCTCGGCCGCGGTGATGCTGTTGGTGTCGTCGTCAGTTGACGTTTTCATCCACCGAGCGGCGACCTCGAGGGCCTCTTGGAGCTTCCTGACCTGCTGCAAGTCCATCTGGACGTCGCCGTCGTGGAAGTCCTCGCGGAGGTACAGGCGCGGGCCGTCGGGTTGGTCCAGGTGGACCTCGATCTCGAACGGGAGGTAGTCGTTGCCGATGAGACCGCTGAGCGACGACGGGCAGCAGACGGTGTGCACCGTCTCACGGATGACCCGTTGGACCTCTTCTTCGCTGATCGGGCAGGTCGTGCCGTCAGGGTTCCGGATCATGGTGCTTCGCAATTGGGCGGCGCACCTGGCGATGCATTCGGTCATGTTCACGAGTTCGTCCTTTCGTTCTGATGTCGATGTCAGCTCGGCGACCGTCGACGGTCGCCTTCCTTGCACTGCTGCAGGAGCCCGGAGCCCTGTCGGCTCGGCCATGGCTTGGCTGCGGTCCCGGAGGGAGCCGAACCCTCGACGTCTCGGGTAGTGGCCGAGCGCTCTGTCCTCTGAGCTACGGGACCGTGCTGCGGTCGTCATTCCAGTCGTCCTCGCTCGTTCACCGTCTTCGGACGACGCGCGCGACGGCCTCGAGCGCGTCGTCCAGCGTCGACCGCTCCGCCACGACGTCGCCGTCGCGGTCCAGCCCGTGCTG
>JGI20166J26741_11958918_pt1 | contig 19588 bp, 19 predicted proteins | sample TergutCu122P5_FD_26741 | JGI IMG/M metagenome (IMG submission 26741)
CTCCGCCGGAGCTCTATCCTGCGGCGCGGCAAAAGCCATTAATAGTATGTCCAATTGATTGACAGATTATTCCATTTACACAGTTGCCGCGACACTCCCTATTGGGAACAGGCGATAGTCTGATAACCGACCAACCCAAACCGCACAGGCGCCCGTTTCAGCGCGCTTTTTTAATACAAGCAATCACCGCTTTTGGCTTTTGCAAGACGTTTGTGACAATTTTCACAGACATAATATTGTCCTATCTTTACCAATTCAACAGCTGTGTCACAAAATACGCAAGCCCGCACAGCCTTTGTCAGGACAATGCTATTTGATACTATACTGATGTTTAACTCATCTTTAGGCTCCAATCCGATTTGTTGGCACACTTCCAAAGGTAAAAGAACGTCCCGTGTAAAAACATATTTTTCATTCAATCTAACCACCTCTAGTAAAAATAATTGCGCATACCGGATCTATAATTCATGAATTGAATTATAGCTCATTTATGAGCTGGCAGCAATATGCCGTAATAATTCTTGAGGTGATTATTTTTTGGATAAGGCGATCATTGGGCAAAGGATTCGTCAGCAGCGCGAAAAATTGTTCCTGACAAGAGAACAATTTGCTGAACAGATAGAAATATCCCCGCGGTTTTTGGCGGATATAGAGAGCGGCGGAAAAGGCATGTCGGCGGAAACTTTATACAAGATATGCCGAAGAGTTGACACATCCGCCGATTACATACTATTGGGCCGGCAATCGACAGAGGGGATTCAAACGCCCATCGCGGAGATACTGTCTTCGATACCGCCGCAATATTCCGCAATGGTCGAGAATATATTGCGGGCTTTTTCGCAGGCCGTTAAGATTGCCGGCGGAAAAGGGGGATGAGCTTGATCCTATACAGTCCTCTTTGGGGAACCATGAAAGTGAGAGGCGTAACCACGTACGCCCTTATTCACAAGCACAATATCAGCAACGGAACGCTTTACAGGATCAGGCAGGGCAAGGCCATATCCACGGCAACCTTAAACGAGCTCTGCAAAGCGCTGAAATGTACTCCGAACGATATACTGCTTTTTGTGGACGAGTGAGCTGAGGGGCTCAGTTTACATACGAATACTGATCCCTCCTGACATAGGCCGTGTGGAGCAGTTGACGGGATTTCTCCCCGCCCGGCCGGCCCAGGAAATCCTCATAGAGGCGTATGACCTCCGGGTTTTCATGGGACATGCGGATCTTTTTGTCGGCGTCCTCCGCGTAAAGCGCCTCGGCGCGTTTGGAGATCACCCGCAGATCGTTGCCGTGGTACGGCTGCCCGCCGCCGCCCACGCACCCGCCGGGGCAGGCCATTATCTCTATGGCGTGGTACTGCGCCGTGCCGGCCTGTATCCTCTCCAGCAGCCTGCGGGAGTTCCCGAGGCCGTTGGCGATGCCGATTTTGAGTTCCATCCCGCCTATGGCGACCGCGGCCTCGCGTATGCCGTCCATCCCGCGCAACTGTTTGAATTCCACGTTTTCCAGAATTTCGCCGAAATAATGCGCCGCGGTCCTCAGCGCGGCCTCGATGACGCCTCCCGTGGCGCCGAATATGACGCCCGCGCCGGAGGACTGCCCCATCACCCTGTCGAAGTCCCCGTCCGGCAGTTCCGGGAAGATGAGCCCCGCCTCGCGTATCATGTACGCGAGTTCCCGGGTGCTCAGCGCCAGATCGACATTCGGCAGCCCGTTGTTTTCCAGTTCGGGCCGGGCCGCCTCATACTTCTTGGCCAGGCACGGCATTATCGACACGACGACGATATTCCCCGGCTCGACGCCCAGCTTCTCCGCCAGATACGTCTTCGCCAGCGCGCCGAACATCTCGTGCGGGGATTTGCACGTGGACGGCACGTCCAGCAGGTCCGGGAACTGGTGCTCGATAAAGCGCACCCACGCGGGGCAGCAGCTTGTGAGAATGGGCAGGCGGCCCCCGTTTCTTATCCTGTCGAGCAGTTCCGCGGCCTCCTCCACAATGGTCAGATCCGCCGCGAAGTCCGTGTCGTAAACCCTGTCGAAGCCCATCATCCGCAGGGCGGACACCATCTTCCCCGTGACGCGCGCGCCGGCGTCCATCCCGAAGCTCTCGCCCAGGGCCGCGCGCACCGCCGGGGCCGTCTGGACTATGACGAACTTTTCGGGGTCGTCGATGGCCTCCCAGACGTCCTTGGTGTTGTCCACCTCCGTGAGTGCCCCCGTCGGGCAGACGGAGACGCACTGCCCGCAGAACGTGCAGCTTGTACTCTGCATCGGCAGGTTGAAGGCGGTGCCCATCACCGTGTCAAAGCCCCGGTTGACGCAGGAATACACCCCGACGGTCTGCACCTCGTTGCACATGGTCTCGCAGCGGCGGCACAGGACGCACTTGTTGGGGTCGCGCACCAGCGAACGGCTGGAGGCGTCCTTGGCGTGGCCGGACTGTTTGCCGTTATACCGCACGTCGCGTATGCCCATCTCCGCCGCGAGGCTCTGCAATTCGCAGTTTTGATTGCGCGCGCAGACCAGGCAGTCCTTGGGGTGGTTTGACAGAAACAGTTCCACGACGGCCCGCCTGGCCTTTATGACCCTGCTCGTGTTGGTCCGGACCGCCATGCCGTCCGTTATGAGGGTGGAGCACGCGGGGGCCAGGTTGCGCCGGCCCTCGATCTCGACCATGCACACGCGGCAGGTGCCGACCTTGTTTACCATCCTGATGCTGTGCATATCCAGATGGCAAAGCGTCGGTATGTGCGCGCCGGCCTTTCTGGCGGCCTCCAGGATCGTCGTGCCCTCCTCGGCGCTCATGGCCCGGCCGTTTATTGTGACGTCCAACATCGCGAATCGCTCCTATTTATACGGGTTCGATGGAATTTAACTGTTCGGGGTTACATACCCAAAATATAATACAGCGCAGATTGACCGGATTGCCTCGCGCGTTTACCGAATCCGGCTGTGAGTACCCGCGCGCCCGCGATGACCGATAAACTGGAGCGCACCGTAGTCCGTCATTGCGCGTCCTGTAGGGGCGGACGACCCTGTCCGCCCGTTGTACTAAAGACTTACAATGATTGCAGGTTGTTTGACGCGCAAAGACGCGCCCATGCATCTATCCAACATCGCGAATCGCTCCCTGCTACGCTATTTAACGCGAGTTCGATTGCTCGCTTACACTACAACCGGCTAAAGCCGGAAGACTTGGCGCCGCCTGAAAGGCGGACTAAATGGCTGACCGCGCGTCCGCAAAGCTGTAATTATAGGATGTTTTTAATTCAGCGGGCGGACAGGGTCGTCCGCCCCTACATCATTATTGCCAGCGCTCATTGCAATATGATTGTTCAAACGCTAACGCGCTAAGCAATCCGGTTCTGGGTACCCGCGCGCCCGCGATGACGGACAAACGGGAGCGCGTCGCAGTCCGTCATTGCCAGCGCTCATTGCCATATGATTGTTCAAACGCTAGCGTGCGAAGTAATTCAATTCTGAGTACCCGCCGCGTGCCCGCAATGGCGGATAAACGGGGCGCGCCGCAGTCCGTCATTGTCAACGCTCATTGCCATATGATTGTTCAAACGCTAACGCGCGAGGCAATCCGGTTCGTCGGGCTCGCGTCATTTGTATTCTATCGCCCCGAACTTGCAGCTTGTCAGGCAGGCCCCGCATTTTATGCAATTGTCCTGATTGATGAAGTGCGCCTGCTTGACCTCGCCGGTTATGGTGGAGACGGGGCATTTTTTGGCGCAGACCGTGCAGCCCACGCATTTTTCGGGGACGACCGCGTATTTCCTGAGCTTTGTGCAGGCCCCCGCCGGGCAGCGCTTCTCCCTGACGTGGGCCTCGTATTCGTCATAAAAGTACCGCAGGGTGGAGAGGACGGGGTTGGGCGCGGTCTGCCCCAGCCCGCACAGCGACGTGTCCTTGATGATCTCCCCGAGGCTCTTGAGCTCCTCCAGATCGTCCTCCGTCCCCGCGCCGTCCGTGATATGCTCCAAAAGCTCCAGGAGCCTGCGGTTGCCGATGCGGCACGGCGTGCATTTGCCGCAGCTTTCATCTGCGGTGAACTCGAGATAGAACTTGGAGATGTCCACCATGCAGTCCGTCTCGTCCATGACGATCATGCCGCCGGAGCCCATCATCGAGCCTATGGACGAGAGCGACTCATAATCGATCTCCAGGTCCAGGAAATCCGCGGGTATGCAGCCGCCGGAGGGCCCGCCCGTCTGCACGGCCTTGAACGCCCTGCCGCCGCGTATGCCGCCGCCGATGTCGTAGACGATATCCCGGAGCGTCGTGCCCATGGGCACCTCCACCAGGCCCACGTTGTTTATCTGCCCGGCCAGCGCGAACACCTTGGTCCCCTTGCTCTTTTCCGTCCCCATGGCGGCGAACCATTCCGGCCCGTTCAGCAATATCGGGCAGACATTGGCGAGCGTCTCGACGTTGTTGATGACCGTTGGCTTGTCCCAGAGCCCGCTCTGGGCGGGAAACGGCGGCTTGTCCCGCGGCTCGCCCCTGGCGCCCTGAACGGAGTTCATCAGCGAGGTCTCCTCCCCGCATACAAACGCGCCCGCGCCGAGATTCAGCCGGATATTGAACTTAAAATCCGTCCCGAGTATGTTTTCACCCAGGAGGCCGAGGCCCTCCGCCTGCTCTATGGCGGTTTTCAGCCTCTCCACCGCTAGGGGGTATTCGGCGCGTATATACACGATGCCCTGATTTGCGCCGACCGTATAGCCTGCGATGGCCATGGCCTCTATCACGGAGTGCGGGTCGCCCTCGAGTATGGAGCGGTCCATGAACGCGCCCGGGTCGCCCTCGTCGGCGTTGCAGATTATATATTTCTCGCCGCCGTCCGCCTTCATGGCCGCCTCCCATTTCATGCCCGTGGGAAAGCCCGCGCCGCCGCGCCCGCGCAGCCCGCCGGCCTTCAGCTTTTCGATTATGTCCCCGCGCTTTCCCGCGAGCGCCGCCGCCAGGGCCCTATACCCGTCCATGCCGATATAGTCCTCAATGCGCTCCGGGTCAATTATGCCGCAGTTGCGCAGGGCCACGCGGACCTGCTTTCTATAGAAAGGTATCTCCGACTGGACCGTGAGCGCCGCGCCGTCCGCGCCGCGGCACAGCAGGCGGTCCACAATGCGCCCGTTCGCCAGGTGGCTCTCGGCGATCTCTTTCGCGTCGTCGGGGCCGACCTTGGTGTAAAACACGTTCCCCGGGAACACCTTTATGATGGGCCCCAGCTCGCAGAACCCGTAGCAGCCCGTCGTGACGACGTCCACCTCGCCATCTGTATGGCTGACGCGCAGTGCCTCCATAAGGGCCGAGCGGACGTCCCCGCAGCCGGAGGATACGCACCCCGTGCCGCCGCAGACCAGGACCTGCTTTCTGCCCGCCGTGGCGGTGCCGTCGCCCCGCCCGCCGTCCAGGCGCAGTTTGAGAGCGTCCTTTACGCCGTCCTTTATCCTGTCCAGGTCGTCTGTCGATCTTATCCTGTCCATCTCAGCTCTCCGGCGCCCCTTTACCGCTCCCGCAAATATCCTTCAATAAATCCTCGACGTCCCCGGCCCTGATCCTGCCGCAGACCCTTCCGTTTATGGACACGACGGGCGCGAGGCCGCACGCGCCCACGCACCGCACGGAATCCAGAGAATACGCGCCGTCCTTCGACGTCTCGCCGACTTCCACGCCCAGTTCGTTTTTGATCGCCTCCAGCACCCTGTCCGCCTCCCGGACAAAACAGGCGGTGCCCATGCAAACGTTTATCTGGCAGGCGCCCTTCGGCTTTGTGGCAAAGTGCGAGTAAAACGAGACCACCCCGAACACCTTGGACGTGGGTATCTCCAGTTTGTTCGCCACAAAATTCTGCACGTTCTCCGGCAGATACCCGAACAGCTCCTGCGCCTTGTGCAACACCGTTATGAGCGCGCCGTTTCTTTGCGGCAGGGCCCGGATATAATCCCCGAGTTCCTTAAAAAGCGCGTCCTCGTCATAAACCTTGCCGTCATGAGTTCTGTCGGCCGTCGCTTGCGACATATTTTATAAACCTCCCGGATACAATTGCTGGATGACGTGGGTTCGATGGACTGGATTGCTTCGCGCGCTGACAATCAGGCGGTCTCAGGCTATGGGTGCTTGCAATGATGAACCGCGGCGCGCTCCCGTTTATTCGTTATTATGAGCGTGTGTATTTAAAAATCGTATATATAAAACGCGCGAAGCGATCCAGCCGGTTTGCCGACGTAGGGGCGGACGACCCTGTCCGCCCGCGCCCGCACCGATAATTGCGGAAAATCCACATTAGATGCAGGTGCAGCTTTGCGCGTTAAGCAAGTCTATAATCATTGGAAATCGTTAGCCCGGCGGGCGGACAGGGTCGTCCGCCCCTACAGAACGTTAATTTTGGCTTTACTGAATTTGCCGAAAAAGAATTTACCGAACGCGGAGCGCCCGGTCTCAATGGCATGGCGGAGCCGCTTTTACCTATCCCGCTCAATAAACAAAACGGCACGAACCTCTGTCGCGCCGTTTTGCGGAGTGAGTTGCTATTATAATGTACGCTTTGCTGGAATTTATACAAACATTTTGTATAAATACATCATATATCAATTACTTTTCGGCTTCCGGGCTGTCTGTCAATTCCTGTTTCAAAACCTCGTCTATCGCTTCCCGCGCGTCGTCCAGACTATCCGCCCTTTTAAGTATCTGACGCACCATCAACAAAATAGATTTAAACTGCATATCCGTCATAATATCCCCGCCTTTGGCCGTAATCGTATTCATCGGTCCCTGCTCCTCTCACAGTTACGCTTTAACGTTGATGAACCAGCCGATGACAATGGCTATAACAGCGCCGATGACACCGGAAATCACCCAGGATAACGCCGTGCCGGCGTAGTTCATGCGGCGGATTTTGCGGTACCTCTTCCCCGCCAAATCGATTTTTGGCATGTTTTCATCTATGTAGTTCCTGAGCTCCGTATAAGCGTTATTCGCCGCCTGATACAGCTCATATGTCGCGTCAATGCCGTCGTTTTTACGCTCGTTTTCGCTGTCTTTCGCCAGTTTTACCGCACGCACCGCCTTACTTTTAAGGTTGAGATACTCGCGGTAGAAATCACCGTCCGATACCAATGTCAAATCAACATATCGCGTTTCAAATTCAAACTGTTTTATGCTGTCATGTGAATATACGTTTAAAAATTTATAACAATCTAAAATCGCCCTGTTGATGTGGCTGCTTGCGTCTCTCAAATGCTCCGCGATTTCATTTTCACCGGCGCCGCGTCCATAGCATAAGGCTATACGGTCAGTAAACGAACGGATTTCATTGTGTATTTGTACTGGAAATTCCTCGTATGTAGCTTCGACCACAGTGAGAAGCGGCTTCAGCACAAAATAATACTGCCGGAAAAGCCGGACTATCTCTTGCGTATATTGTGAATCCATGGTTTTATTTGTCAGTCTCCGCCGAATCGGCAATCTCCCCCAGCCTTTTATCGATATCCCCCATATCGGCCATTCTGCCGAGATAATGATATACCTGGCCGCGCATTATAAGGCGTGGATCGCCCGATCTCATGAATTTAAGCTTTTTCCCGATCTTTTGTTCTATGGCTTTGTCGATGTCGTCGAAATCCATGCCGATGAGTTCTTCAAAGGTCAGGCCGGTTACTTCTTTAATGTTGTGCTTTGACTGCATATTTAAAGCGAACACGATTTCCCTTCCTTCCCGCCGGTATCGCCGTCAGCGATATCGGCTCGCTTGTTCTGATAAATATCAAAATATAACCCTATTATAATCATTATATGAAATGTTCATGCATTTGTCAATATCGATACAAAAATTAAAAAGCTGCACACTAAGGCTGGGGGGCGCCCCACGGCCTCCGGCCCCTAATGCCCCAGGTTCGCCGCGCCGATTATGCCGGCGTCGTTGCCCAAGACCGCCGGGACGACCTGCGGGTAGAAAGAGCGCTTTCCGGCGAAGCAGTTGTTCATGACATACTCGTTCAGCGGGTCCGTGAGGGACGCGCCCGCTTGCCCGACGCCGCCGCCGATTATGATCTTTTCCGGGCGAAAGATGTTCGTCAGGTCCACGAGACCGTCGCCCACGCAATTGATATAATTGTAGATAACGCCCTTGGCGGCGAAATCCCCTTCCCGCGCGCAGTCAAAAATCCACTCGCAGTCAAACTCCGCGGCCGCCCTGTGCCCCATGAGCGAATCCGGATACGCGCTCAGCGCGCTCACGGCCGCCCGCTCCAGCGCGCCGGCGTTGGCGTACGCCTCATAGCAGCCCTTGCGCCCGCAGGTGCAGGCGAGCCCCTCCCGGACCAGCAGCATATGCCCGAGCTCCCCGCCGCCCGGCAGGCCGCCGGAGAATATCTTGCCGTCCAGCACGACGCCGCCGCCCACGCCGGTGCCCAGCGTGACCAGGATGACGTTGCGGCAGCCGGCGGCGGCCCCCGCCAGGCTCTCCCCCAGCGCCGCGCAGTCCGCGTCGTTGGCGGCCTTTATGGGGAGATCTATGTGCTTTGCCAGCTCGCCCGCCAGCGGCACAAGGCTCCAGTTGAGGTTGCCGGCGAATACCACGACGCCGCTGCGGCTGTCCACGATGCCGGGCGACCCCATGCCCACGCCGGCGCATTGGCCGCCCGAGGCCGAAACCCCGGCCCCGGTCAGCGTCTCCTTTATCAGCCCGCCGATGCGCTCCACCACGTCCTCAAAGGGGTGCTCGGGGTTTGTCCGTATGGAGCCCCGCGCGACGAAATTGTTCCCCTCGTCCAAAACGCCGCACTTCACGCTTGTGCCGCCTATATCGACCCCGACGCGGAATACCGGGGCATTCCGACTCATACCGATCACTCCCATTTTATTAGTTAAAGCCTGCCCTTTTTGACATAATAGCATATAATTAGCGCCGGCACAACAAAAACCGCTGCCGTTAAAGCCCGTGACAGCGGAAATTTGTGATTTATGTAGACCGGAGGCGGTTTGCGCCGCCTCCTTGCAAGGCGTATATGAATGCATTTTTACTAAATTTTTTATAAATGGTGATTCAATGATCCTGTTTTTCAGAACCATTATGAAAATCATCGTTTACTCGGCAAAATTTTCTGATGATCTCGCGCTTATGCCTGTCCGGGCTTTTTCAAATTTATATTTGTTTAAAGCCCTTCGCGGCGCGCGCATGATCTGCCGCGTCGGCCGCACGCTGGCGGCGCCGATGACGCGCTCAAGGAAATATGCTTATAACGTGTAAAACCCTCTCGGATTTTATTGGTTCGGGACGCGGATTTATTGAGTACGCGCAGGCTTTTGGCGCTGCCGCACATCAGACCGCTTCGCGAACCGGCCGGCTATGCCGGGGTCACGTCATATTAGTAGCTGCACTTTTTACGGATATTTAATATCAACCTTGCGATCATAGTATGTGCAGACCGCGGCGGTTTATGCGCCCAAAAAAGAAATCCGAATGAAAATAAATATCAGATCTGAACAATTTTAACATAACAACGGGAGATCAATAAACCCGTTCCAAATCCTCTGTTCCAAATCCTCTGTTCCAAATCCTGTAGGGGCAGAGCTTGTCTCTGCCCTATACAGGGGCAAACACAAGGTCTGCCCCTACAATAAATCGTGGTTTCAGAACACATCTATTATAACGTAAATTCGACGGATTCTCTTTAGCAAAATTCAGCAAAGCCGAGCTTTCGTATTCCGTAGGGGCGGACGACCCTGTCCGCCCGCTGAATTAAAGCGCCCTATAATTACAAGACCTGTTCCGAAACCCGTAGGGGCAGAGCTTGTCTCTGCCCTGAATAGGGGCAAACACAAGGTTTGTCCTTACAGCCGATCAAATTTGGAAGTTACAAATTAAGTTGATCAGCTATGCAATAAACCGGGGTTTCAGAACACATCTATTATAACGTGAATTCGACAGATTATCTTTAGCGAAATTCAGCAAAGCCGAGTTTTCGTCCTCCGTAGGGGCGGACGACCCTGTCCGCCCGCTGAATTAAAAGCGCCCTGTAATTACAGCTTCGCGGGCGCGCGGTCAGCCATTCACTCCGCCTTTCAGGCGGTTCCAAGTCTTCCGGCTTTAGCCGGTTGTAGTGTAAGCGAGCAATCGAACCCATGTCAATATATCCCCGCCTACTCCTGGCTTGAACGCTTATTGAAATCCTTTAATTTTTTAAATACCCTGCCGTGGACCGAATCCGGCGGGTACTTGCCCTTCTCGTTCTTCACCCCGGCAGGCGCGCCCGTCAGAAGCTCGATGCCGTCGTCGGCGTGGGTGATGGCGTATATATGAAACAGCCCGGCGCGCACGGCCTCTATGACCTCGTCGTCAAGCGTCAGATCCCCGACATTCTGAACGGGTATTATCACGCCCTGCGAGCCCGTGAGCCCGCGCGATTTGCATAGCGCGAAAAAGCCCTCGATCTTCAATGATACGCCCCCGATGGGCTGTATCTCGCCGCGCTGGTTGATGCTGCCCGTTACGGCCAATCCCTGATATATGGGCAGCTCCGCCAGGCTGGAGAGGATGGCGTACAGCTCCGTGCTGGAGGCGCTGTCGCCGTCCACGCCGTTGTAATTCTGTTCAAAGCACACCCGGGCGGACAGGGAGAGCGGGAACTCCTGCGCGTATGTCTGCCCCATATACCCCACAATGACCTGTATGCCCTTCTCGTGTATGCTGCCGCTCATGTCGGCCTCTTTTTCGATATTGATGACGCCCGCCTTCCCGACGTAGGTCGTGGCGGTTATCTTGCTGGGCTTGGCGAAGGCGTAGCCGAAGGTCTCCATCACGGCCAGCCCGTTTATCTGCCCGATCTTCCGCCCGTCGCAGTCCAGCATGATGATGCCCTTGTTTATCAGCTCCGTCAGTTTCTCGTCGTACATGCTCAGGCGGTGATCGTGATCCGCTATCGCCTTGGCCACATGCTTTACCGCGATGACCCCCGCGCCGTCCAGCTTGGCCCACACCTGGGATTCGGCCAGCACGTCCTCGACGAGGGAGAGGCGCGTGGTCAGCTTATCCTTGCGCTCTGCCTCGCGCAGGGAGTATTCGATGACCCTGGCCACGGCGGGCGCGTCAAACTCCAGGGAGCCGCGCGCAATGACGAAATCCTTGACGTGCTCGGCCATATTCCTGACGTTGTCGTCCGTGCAGTCCATCTCGGAATCAAAATCGGCGAGGATTTTAAAGAGTTTGGGGAAGGCCTCGTCATATTCGCTGAGCAGCTCGTAATACCAGTCGTTCCCGACCAGCACGACCTTTACATCGACCTTTGCCGGCTGCGGCTTGATGCGCGAAACGGCAAGGCCCGTGGCGTATTCCCTCAAAGGCTCCATGACGATCTCCCCGGTGACCAGCACGCGGCGCAGGGTTTCCCAGGCGTGATGCGAGGCGAGCAGATCGCCCGCCTGTAAAATCAAAAAGCCGCCGTTGGCCTTGTGCAGCAGGCCCGGCTTGATCTTCATGAAATCGGTGATATAGCTACCGTATTCGTTGTCGTACTCCACTTCGCCGACGAGGTTGAAATACGTGGGGTTGAAGTCCACGACCACCGGGGCGCGCTCAAGTCCGCCGTTGTCCGTAAAGACGTTTACCTTATAACGGTCGAGGGTGTTTTCGCCGCCGCGCTTGTTGTACCAGGGCAGCATCACGCTGACCTCTTCCTCCGCCTCCTCGACCTCGCTGAAATCGCCGATATTGTCCAGGATATCCTCTTTTACGTCGCCCAGATAGGTCAGTATCTGCGGATGGTCCGCGTACGCCTCGCAGAGCTCGCCGATATGCCGCCCGACGTTGAACAGCGCCGTGGTGTATTCCAACTCGTCTATCTTGACGCGCATGTCGCGCTCGTGGTCCTTGATGGCGCGCATGGCGTCGGAGGCCTGCTTCTGGATCTCGTCGGAATTGGCGAAGATCTCGCCGCGCTTTTCCTGGCTCAGGGCGTCATACTGCTCTTCACTCAACAGCTCGCCGTCGATTATCGGCAGGAAATATATACCGGAATTGGTCGTCTTTACCCCAAAGTTCTGCTTCTTGGCCTCTATGGTCATAAAGCGGATGATCTCTTCGCGCTTGGCGTTAAAATCTCGGACTATGTCCGAGCGGCGGTTGTCGAATTCCTTGCCGTTAATGGATTTACGCAGTTCCTCCGTCAGATTCTCAACCAGTTCGTCCATATCCTGGGCGAACACCCTGCCGAGCCCCGCCGGCAGCGATATGGCCAGGGGCGACTGCGGGTTTTTGAAGTTATAAACATAACAGAGATCGTCCGGAACGGGCAGGCCGGCGGCGGCCTCTTCCGCGAACGCTTTCGCGAACGTGGTGCGCCCGCTGCCCGGAAGGCCGCAGACATATACGTTATAGCCCTTTATCCGCGCGTTCAAACCGAAACGCAGCGCGTTCACCGCGCGCTCCTGGCCGATCATGCCGGCGCCCCCTTTGAGCTCCGCCGTCGTGGCAAAACCGAGGGATTCCGGGTCTATAACGCGCTTTAAATCGTCCGCGGCGAGTTTTTTTATCAATTTTGCGCCTCCTGGTGTAAAGTTAAAATGAACCCCCAAAACGGCCCGGTCTGTCATTGCGCACCGTCTGTCATTGCGCACCGTCTGTCATTGCGTACTCGTCTGTCATTGCGAGCGGAGCGAAGCAATCTAAATTCACGTTAAACTTAGGCTTTTTCTGGATTGCTTCGTCGCTTCGCTCCTCGCAATGACGGGTTTTCAGAGACCGCTTAAAGACGGATTAACTACAGATATTTTTACATTAGGTAATCCCTATAAACTTCTCAATCCGTCATTGCGAGCGGAGCGAAGCAATCCAGTATACACATAAACCGGGATTTCCTGGATTACTTCGTCGCTTCGCTCCTCGCAATGACGGGTCTTCAGAGACCGCTTAAAGACGGATTAACTACAAATATTTCCACATTAATAATAAACTACAAATATTTCCACATTATAACGGCGTCCTCGCCGGTGTCCTCATAATAATTTTTCCGGATGCCCTCGGCCTTAAAGCCGAATTTATGGTATAGGCCCATGGCGCTCCGGTTGCCCATGCGCACCTCTAGCGTGAGGCCCAGCATCCGCCTCTCGGACGCTATATCCAGGAGGCGGGAGAGCAGCATGGTCCCGACGCCCATACGCCGGTACCGCGGCAGGACCGCTATATTGGTTATGTGCCCCTCGTTGACGATGTGCCACATGCCGCAATAACCGATGAGCTCCCGCGCCTTGTCCTCGCGCCTGACGGCGGCCAGATAAACGGCTATCTTATTCTCGGTCAGTTCCCTGACCAGCGCGTCCAGGGACCAGGGGACGCTGAAGCTCTCGCGCTCCACGGCGTAAGCGGCCTCGGCGTCACAAGCGGCGAGGGGTTCTATGACTATGGCCATGCTCAGCCTCCGCGCCGCTTCATGAGCTCGCGCTCGGCCTGCGGCTTTCTGATATAAAACGGCTGGAAGCGCGCGCAGTCCTCCCATATGCCGCGCTCATACAGCTTCGCGGCCAGAGCCCCAACAGACAAAGCGTTCTGCAGAATCAGATGGGGCGGGGCGATATCGTATCCGCGCTCCAGGATGCGCTCCCTGTAAACATTTGCGCCGTCTCCCAAAAAAATTGTTTTTTTGCTAAAACCCCCAGCCAATTTTTGGATTGTGTCGAATAATATATCTATGGGCAATGCCATGACGTCAGTCTGAGCCTCCGGCAGGCCGTTATCCGCCGGCTCAGAACCGTCCGGCACGCCGCCCCGGCGGTACGCGCAGGCGTAAACCTCGCCGCGCCTGGCGTCCATTATGGGGACGATAAGCCCTTCCGCGCCATATACATTATATGCCAGCGACATCAGCGTTGGAACGGGGATCACCGGCTTGTCCAGGGCCTGCGCCAGGCCCTTTGCCGCCGCGACGCCTATGCGCACGCCCGTGAAGGACCCGGGGCCGCGGGAACACGCTATGAGGCCGATATCGGATATATCCGTCCCCGCGATCCGCATAACCTGCTCCAGAAAGGGCATGAGGGAAACGGAGTGATTGCGGCGGATATCGGAATATATGCAGCATACCGGCCGTCCGTCCTCAAAATATGCCGCCGACAGCGGGGAACCGGTGGTTTCGATTGCGAGCATCCTGTTCGCTGGCGTATCGTTCATTACTCACCATCCGTGCCGGATTCATGCCGGGCCGGTATCCAGGCCGCGAGGACGGGCCCGCCGATACGGCCGGCGTCAAACCGGTAATGCCCGCTGACGCGCCCGAGGGCGGCGTAAAGCGGGAGAACGTCCTCTTCTCTGTTCCAGGGCTGGTTGTTGTTGTGGATCAGATAAGGGACGCCGTTTCTGTCGCGGATATCGGAGACGACGCCGATGTGGCTGCGCCCGAGCTTGACGATATCGCCGGGCTGCCACTGCGCGCGGTCCCTGATATCCAGCGTGAGCGATACGGCGTAGCGCCTGAAGAACACGTCCAGATTTGACACGCGCCTGAAATCAATATCGGGATCGGGTTTTGCGCCCGCGCGCAGGTAAGCGCCCGGGTACGCGGCGATATCCCTGTCTATCATGGCCTTGAGGTCGTATCCGGCGTGTTTGAAGGCGCGCCATATCTCGTCGGCGCACACGCCCTCGTCCGCGGGCGGGTATCCCCCCGCGACGTAGGCCGGATTGTACCTGACATGATTTTGGGCGTCCAGGCGCGCGCCCAACATGATGTCCTCATAATCGTCGATGCCGTTGCGGTTATAATCCACGGCGCTGCGGACTGTCGTTATGCCAAAATCCGCCGCGGAATACCTTCCCCGCGGGCAGATATGGAGATATGAACAGACGGATGCTATAAGAAGGACAAGTATTGCGGATATGAGAATCATCGCGGCTTTTTTCCGCTTATGCGCTTTTGTCATGGGACGGGCCTCTGTATAGGTATAGGTCAATATCCGCTCAGCCCGGCGATGTCTATCGTTCTCATATTGTCGTCATGGCCGGTTTGGGCGATGGTCACGAGGGTGACGGGGCAGTTGATCTGGCCGGCGGCGTTTTCAGGCCATTCGATAAGGCAGACGCCGTCCGCGTTTAAATAATCGTAAAAGCCGGTATCATAGAGCGCCGCGCCGCCGTTTATCACGCCGTTTATCCTGTACAGATCGAAATGGTACAGCGGCACGGCCCCCCGATAGACGTTTAAGATGGTGAACGTCGGGCTGGTCACATGCCCCGGTACGCCGAGGCCCGCGGCAAATCCCTTGGCAAAGGCGGTTTTGCCCGCGCCCGGCGCCCCCGACAGGCAGAAGACATCCCCGGCTCCGGCTCCCCTGGCGAGGCGTTCCGCGAGCCGCGCCGTCTCGCCCTCGGAATTGGTTTTAAAATGGCCAGTCAGCAAAACCCCAGCGCCGCCTTTGCGTTTTGATTTTAAATTCTATCATAACGCCGCCGCATTTTCAATCCCCAAATAAATATACCGGGCGATGAATAGTTTTGTATTGACTGAGAAAAATAAAGTTGTACTATTATAGAGGGTGTTAATCTGTTATATTAGGGTTTAAACTGTCATCGGGAGCGTCAATTACAGCCGGTCAATATTTGTAAAACAATCCCTGCCAATTTGTAACACAAATTTAAGGAATAATAAATATTTCAATACAGAAACTATATTGACTTCTGTTAACTTTTAGGGTAACTTTAATGAAGTACATTATTTTAATGATGCACCAGATCCGTTCCGAAACCGGTAGGGGCAGAGTCTCTGCCCTGGACAGGGGCAAACACAAGGTTTGCCCCTACAATAAACCGGGGTTTCAGAGCGCATCTACCTCAGACAATCGGGCTCTTAATTCATTACAGGCTCTTAATTCATTACAGACAGACTCTTAAATCATTACAATGGGAGGAATTTCTTTGAAAGCAACGGGCATAGTCAGAAGGATCGATGATTTAGGGCGTGTCGTAATTCCTAAAGAGATACGGCGCACCTTGCGCATAAGGGAAGGCGACCCCCTTGAGATATTCACGGACAGAGAGGGTGAGATAATACTTAAAAAATATTCGCCGATAGGGGAGCTCTCCAACTTTTCAAAGGAATACGCCGAGAGCCTCGCGCAGGCGAGCGGGCATATCACCTGCATCGTGGACAAGGACCAGGTGATAACCGTCTCCGGAGCCTCAAAAAAGGGTTTCGCGGACAAGCGCATATCGCATGACATGGAAAAGGCGCTCAGCACGCGTTCCACGGTGGTTTCCACCCGCACGGAGAACTCGTTCGTTCCCGTTCTGGAGGAGGACGACCCGCAGGCCTACAAGCATGAGCTGATCTGCCCTATCATCTGCGAGGGGGACGTGCTCGGCGCGGTTGTGTTCCTCTCAAACGACAAGAAGATGGGGGAGGTTGAGACAAAGCTGGCCCAGACAGCGGCGGCTTTCCTGAGCAAACAGATGGAGCAGTAATAAAAGCAGTGAATAAAATAAAAAATATAATAAAGCGGCGGCCTCGCGTCGGGGCCGCCGCTTTATTATGCCGATATCATGCCGTAATCAGCCGATATCCGCCTTGCCGAGCTGGGAGGTGCAGGCCGGGCATCTCGTGGCTTTTACGCTGATATCGGTCATGCAGAAGGGGCACGCGCGCGTTTTCGGGGCTTCGGCGGCGGCCGGCTTTTTGTTGACGGAGAGCAGCTTGTTCATGAATTTTACGATCAGAAATACCACAAACGCCATTATCAAAAAGTTTATCACGCTCGTGATAAAGGCACCGTACTTGATGTCTATCCCCAGAACATGCCATTGCCACGTGTCAAAATTCTGGCCCGAGAACAGGCCAATTATCGGGGACAGTATGTTGTCCATGAGCGAGGTCACTATGCTCTGAAACGCGGCCCCAATGATTATGCCGACCGCCAGGTTCATCACGTTGCCCCTCAGCGCAAATTCCTTGAACTCATTGAAAAATTTTTTCATATGTCGTCAGTCCTTTTCGTCAGTCCTTTTAATCAGTCCTTTTCACTTTTTAAGCACGTTGATATATTCGAGGCTCATATCCTCCGCGCCGGTCACCAGGCAGCCCTTTTCAAGGGAGATCAGCACGGCGTCCAGCGCGTCCCGGGTGATCTCCTCCCCCGGGGCCATGATGGGGATGCCCGGCGGGTAGCACATGACGAACTCCCCGCTTATCTCGCCGCAGGATTCCCTGAATTTCACGCGGCGCTTTTGGGCGTAGAACGCGGCCCTGGGGCTCAGGACGACGTTGGGCTTCACATAGCCGTAATCGTGCAGGCCGGAGGGCGGTTTTCTGTAGCGGCGCGCGATCTCCGAGAGGGCCAGGCACAGGCGCTCGATTGCGTAGCCGCCGTCGCCGACGGAGATGATGCAGAGTATGCCGCCCATATCCCCGAATTCCGCCTGAATATGGTATTCGTCGCGCAGGATGTCATAGACCTCGATGCCCGCGAGCCCGATGTCGAGCGTGTTGACGCTGAGCTTGGTCCCGTCGAAGGCGTATATACTGTCGCCGTTGATTATCTCACCTCCGAAGGCGTACAGCCCGGGGACGCGGTTGATCTCATCCCGCGCGTAACCGGCCAGGTCCGTCACCCTCGCGAAGATGTCCCGGCCGTTTAAAGCCAGGTTCTTGCGGGCTATGTCCAGGGAGGTCAGCAGCAGGTATGAGGCGCTGGTGGTCTGGGATATATTGATGACCGTGCGCACGTAATCCGGGTTGACGCGCGCCCGGTTCACCAGCAGGATCGAGCTCTGGGTCAGGGAGCCGCCGGTCTTGTGCATACTCACAGAGGCCATGTCCGCGCCCAGGCTCATGGCTGCGGACGGCAGGCCGCCCCCGAAATAGAGATGCGTGCCGTGGGCCTCGTCCGCCAGCACGGCCATGCCCCTGGCGTGAGCGGCGTCGATAATGGCTTGCAGGTTTGAACACACGCCGTAATACGTGGGGTTGTTGACGAAAACGGCCTTGGCGTCCGGGTTTTCCGCGATGGCGCGCAGGATGTCCTCCGTGGCCATGCCCAGCGTTATGCCCAGGTCCGCGTGTATGCCGGGGTTTACATATACGGGCTCGGCCCCGATGACGATCATCGCGTTGATGGCGGAGCGGTGCACGTTGCGGGGCATTATCAGCTTGTCGCCCTCGTTAAGGCAGCTCATTAGCATGGCCTGGACGCTGCTCGTCGTCCCGCCCACCATAAAGAACGAGCAGTCGCAGCCAAAAGCGGCCGCGGCAAGCTCCTCCGCCTCCTTTATGACGGATACGGGGTGAGACAGGTTATCCAGCGGCTTCATGCTGTTGACGTCGATGGACACACATTTTTCGCCCAGGAACTCGCGCAGCTCCGGGTTTCCCCTGCCCTGTTTGTGCCCCGGCACGTCAAAGGGCACGATCCTCATGCTCTTATACCTGCTGAGGGCCTCATAGATAGGCGCTCTCTGCTGATCCGGCCGATCCAAGATATGTTCTGTCATATTGACCTCGAAAATAATTTTTAATTATTTTGCGCTGTGACCGCCGGGATTATCAAAGAAATATTCGTCAAAATCGCCGTAGCCGTTATTGCCGTAGACATCGTAGCCGTTGGGGTCGTAGACATTGGTGCCGTAAAATATCTCGACCATCTCGCGGCTGAGTTTGTCCTTTATCTCGATGCGCCTGCCGGGCGGTATCTCGGACGTATCGACGTTAAAGAGGTAATTTGACAGCTCGATATTGTTGACCATCATCTTGGTGTGGAAGATATTGGACTGGTATATGTTCATATCGATGGCGTCATAGCGCCTCAGCGTGCTCCTGTCTATGAAATTCTGGATCGAGTTTATCGGGTGGTCCCGGTAGAGCTTGTAGCCGTTGATGTCGCGGGTGAAGCCGCGTATACGGTAATCCATGGTTATGATATCGGAATCAAAGCTGCCGATGAGATAATTCAGCGCCTTCAGGGGGGACACCCTGCCGCACGTGGATACGTCGATATCCACGCGGAATGTGGATATCTCGTTGCTGGGATGGGATTCCGGGTAAGTGTGCACGGTCAGGTGGCTCTTGTCCAGATGCGCGACGGCGCTGTCCCGGGCGTACATGCCCTCCCCCCTGTTGCAGGAGGCGTCTATCAGATAAACCGGTATGGCCTCCTCGGTTATGAGCAGGTTGACGCTGGCGCCCTGCGGCTCAAAATCCTGGCGGGAGATGTTCAGGATGTGCGCGCCGATGATCTCCGTCACGTCACAGAGGATCTTGGTCAGGCGCTCGGAGTTGTACTGGCCGTCTATATATTTGATATACGCCTGTTTCTCCTTCTGGGATTTGGCGTAGCACACGTCGTAGATATTAAAACTCAGGGTCTTTGTCAGGTTGTTAAAGCCGTAAAGCGTGATCTTGCCGGTTTTACCGCCTTCGTTGTTGTCGCTCAACCCTAGCATCCCATGCCTTTCTTTTATATTTATGGCGACCTCTAAAAACTTTATGGCGATCTCTAAATACCTGTCATTGCGAGGAGCGAAGCGACGAAGCAATCCAGAAAAACCTGAATTCAGCGTGAACTTGGATTGCTTCGCTCCGCTCGCAATGACGGACCAAGG